>Ga0209596_1001256_pt1 | contig 22206 bp, 19 predicted proteins | sample M_130807_MF_Meta_FD_187314 | JGI IMG/M metagenome (GOLD analysis project Ga0209596, IMG submission 187314) | Freshwater microbial communities from Lake Montjoie, Canada to study carbon cycling - M_130807_MF_MetaG (SPAdes) (version 2) | ecosystem: Environmental > Aquatic > Freshwater > Lake...
TTGTAATAACTTTTTTGATTCGATAGGTGCTGGCAATCAAGTGAAATTTGTTGTCGATGATCTTACCACTTACAAAACATCTGAAACGTATGATTTAGTAATTTCGATTGATGTGATGGAGCATATTTTGGAAGATGTGCAAGTGTTTAAGAATTTTCATGCTTCCTTAAAACCAGGTGGGATGGTATTAATTTCTACACCAAGTGATCAAGGCGGTTCGGATGTGAGTGGAGAAGGTGAAACATCATTTATTGAAGAACACGTTCGTGATGGTTATAACATAAAAGAAATTGAAGATAAAATGCGTGGTGCAGGATTTTCGAAAGTAGAAGCGCGTTATCAATATGGAGCTCCTGGAAAAATTTCTTGGAGATTATCAATGAAGTATCCAATACTTGCATTAGGTGCTACTAAATTATTCTTTATCGTGTTGCCATTTTATTACATCATTGCTTATCCAATATCTTATATTCTTAATTGGTTTGATGTGTCGATGAGTCATCCTACAGGAACTGGATTAATTGTTAAAGCTTGGAAATAGTCTTAATGCCAATCCCTCGTAGGTTAACTATTTATTATAGAAAAAATACCTCAAAATAAATATCACAATTTTATAAATGCATTCTCAATAATGAAACTCGCCTGGAAAATTGCAAAGCGATATCTTGTTGCGAAGAAGTCTCATAACATGATCAATTTGATTAGTGGAATGAGTGTTATTGGAGTTGGGATTGGCACAATGGGATTAATAATTGTCCTTTCCGTTTTTAATGGATTCGGCAATTTAGTTCTACAACTCTATGATAGTTTTGATTCTGATGTTCGCATTACAGCAATTGAAGGAAAAACTTTTTTGCCAGATCAAGCTTCCATTTCATTAATTCGGAAAATAAAAGCAATTGATGCAGTAACGTATAGCTTAGAAGAAAATGCATTATTGCGCTATAATGAACATCAATATATTGCAACAGTAAAAGGAGTGGATGCCTCTTTTATAAATACAAATAAACTAAAAGATAAAATTGTTGATGGCGATTATTTCTTGAAAAAAGATTCTATTAATTTTATGCTTGTTGGCGGACAGATTGCATATACTTTGGGGTTAAGAGTTAATGATCCATTACATTCTATTTCTGTTTTTATGCCTAAAAAAGGATTGGACGCTTCAACAGCAATGATAGATCCTTCATCCGCATTTTCACAAAGAAACATTTCTGCCTCTGGAATATTTGCCGTTCAACAAGATTTTGATAGTAAGTATGTGATTGTTCCAATTGAATTTATGAGGGAACTTACTGAGATTGATAAAGGAGTTTCTGCCCTTGAAGTAAAATTAAAACCTGGCATTAATGAATCTGAGGTTATCACTATTATAAAAACAATGGCTGGAAATAAATTTGATGTAAAAGGCAGATTGGAACAACATGATTTTCTATATAAAATATTAAGCTCAGAAAAATTTGCTGTCTATTTAATTCTAGGATTTATACTACTCATTGCCGCATTTAATTTATTCGGCACATTAAGCATTCTTATTCTTGATAAACGAAATGATATTACAACGTTAATGAATTTAGGGGCTTCAATTAAATTGGTGCAAAATATTTTTTTATTGGAAGGATTACTTGTTTCCATTGGTGGTGCATTAATAGGAATGTTAATGGGATCAATAATTTGCTTTTTACAACAAACATTCGGTATATTAAAATTAGATAGCAATGGAGGATTTTTAATTGATGCCTATCCTGTTGCGATGGAATTACAAGATTTCGCAATTGTTTTTGTTATTGTATTTGTTTTAGGTTTTGCTGCTTCATGGTATACTTCCAGTCAAATAGTAAAACGACAAGTACCTAAACAATTAATTTAGTTGATTATTTATAGAAATAAATTATGCAATTAGGACGAACCCCTTTCTATATTAAAAATCATGAGTAACTGGAAGCCTTACGGGGCCCTTGTAGGCTTATGTTTTTTGTGGGGAACAACTTATCTTGCAATTAAAATAGGTGTTCAACATTTCCCGATATTTCTTTTTTCTGGCATTCGATTTATTATTGCAGGTGGATTAATACTTTCGATTTTTGGTTTACAGAAGCAAACAAAATGGCCTACAAAAAAAGAATTTATTAAATTGGCAATTAGCGGAACTTTAATATTTGTTGGAGGAAATTTATTTCTATGCATTGCAGAAGTATCCGTACCAAGCGGTTTAGCGGCATTAGTGAACACAGCATTCCCTTTATGGATTGTAATCATAACACGAATATGGAATCCTACTGAACGAACTCCATTGTTAGCCATCATTGGAATACTAATTGGTTTTGCAGGTCAACTTATGATATTCTACGAACAGTTGTTTCTACTACAAAATGCTACGTATATTTTTGGAATAATATTATTAGTTGCAGGCGTTATCAATGGCTCATTAGGATCGGTACACATGAAAAAAAATCCAATAAGTATTAATCCAGTTTTAACAGGAGGATTACAAATGCTAATTGGCGGATGCGTTACGGCAACTATAGGACTTTTTCGAGGAGAAATGTCATCTATGCACTCTAATGAAGAGGGTTGGTATGCGATGATCTATTTAATTGTTGCAGGCTCAATTATTGGCTATAGTCTCTTTGTTTATGCGCTCAATCATTTACCCGCTGCAATGGTTTCGGTTTATGCGTATGTAAATCCAATTGTAGCATTATGGCTAGGGTGGATTTTACTTAATGAACCGGTAAGTGAGCGAACTATCATGGCAATGGTTGTAACAATGATTGGTGTGTTCATCGTTAACAGAGGAATGTCGAAAGCAAGAAAAAAAGTAAACGCTTAAATTTTAACGTTGGTTTAATTCAATAGATGCTTTTGCTTCTTTGTAATAACGAAAAGGTACAAGTAACATTCCAAAACATTCTCCTTCCTCTTTACCTAAATGTTTGTGATGAATTTTATGCGCTTTGCGGATAGCTCGCATATAAATATTTTCACTTTTTCTGAAAATCTTAAATCGTTGATGAATAAAAATATCATGCACCATAAAATAAGCAAAACCATAAAGAGCAATTCCAGCACCTATAAACAATCGAATATCATTCCCATTTGAAACTCCAAGCATTATTAAAATCATACTAGGAACAGCAAATATTAAAAAGAAGGCGTCATTTTTCTCGAAAAAACCAGGTTCAGTTTGGTGATGATCTTTATGCAATATCCATAATAAACCATGCATCACATATTTATGTGTGAACCAAGCTACAAACTCCATAAAGAAGAAAGTGACTACTAAAGCGAGAATATTAACTGCAAGACTCATAAATTGAATTGTTGTTTTACAAAGGTACAAAAACCTATTTTGTTTATGAGCACAATGACAATTATCACAATGAAAAACAAATTTCGATGGAAAAAGTTTTACCTTCAAAAAGGAAAATGTATATGCTAACTCTATCTAAATTAACAGTTTTATTCTTTAAACTAGACATTCTAACTTATTAGTATCTTTAGCGTCATGTTATAATTAAAATTTTAAACTTTATGAATAGAAAACTCTATCTATTGGTTGCTACCATTTTATTAGCCAATATGGCAATGGCTCAAATACAAGTTAATCCTCAAATTGGGTTAACTATTCAAAATCTTTCTAAGCCTCCTGAGGGTATAGATTATGAAGGTGGGCTTGGTTTTAAAGTTGGTGCAGATGTACGGATTGGGAAACGGTTTTACTTTCAACCAGGTTTATTCTATAGCAAATCCGCAACGGTAATTAAATTCACAGATGTAGATACTGTTCAAATAAAAGATAATCTTATTCGCACTTCTCTAGATGCAAAAGCATTAGTAGGATTTAGAGTAGTAAATAAGGCTGGTTTTAACCTTCGAGTAATGGCTGGCCCTTCATATGATTTTTTATTAAGTGTTGATAGCAAAGACAACAAGTTTGACCCGAAAAAATCAGATTACACTAATGGTTCTTTTAATCTTGATGCAGGTGTAGGTGTTGATATTTGGTTTTTGACAGGGGAATTAGGTTATAGATATGGATTAACTAATGCATTAAAAGAGAATAACAATAATATTGATAATCCAGATTCAAAATATTTGTCATTTTATTTTTCAATAGGTATCTTAATCGGAAAAGGAGTTTTGTAAATTCAATTGATATTTGGATTTAATATATAATAAGTGCAATGCAAAAGGGAGCAATGAAATTCATTGCTCCCTTTTGCTATTTACATTCCATTAATTATTTCATTAGCGCCACCCTTTTTTATTTCCCTCCAAACATTCCTTTTCGCGAATCAACCATTCTGCGTGTTCTTTAAAAAGGTAGAATGTTTTCTAACATAGCATTTGAAATTACTAATTATTATTATCACAAATAAAAATAATTTCTAATTTCACTATTTAAGCGTTGACAAACTAAGAATCCAAGCATCACGTAATTTCGTCCAATCTTCGTCATAAGATGTTGGCGTCAGATGACTCTCTAATTGTTTAAGCAAAATTGCAATTTGCTTCATATTGGTAGCATCACTCGCCTTTTTATTCCATGCAGATTTTATACTACCCCAAGATTCTTTATATGAATCCGAATCCATATTCTTTGCTAAGGTTGAAGTAACCTTTCCTAAATCTGCAGGGGAAGTAACTTCCCCAACTTTTTTCGACCACTCATCCTTTCCCTTGGCCCATTTCTTCCCAAATGCATCTGGTTTTATATGACTTACAAGCTCATTAATTATTTTCCCCGAAGCATCAACCATTTCTTTGCTTAAAGGCGGTTTTTCAGGCTTTTTTTTCTTACCAGCAGTAGCAATAGATTGAATGCTTAAAAGTAAAACGAAGATAATCAAGATCTTTTTCATGTAGTGAAGTTTTAACATGTCAATGATAATTATTTCATTGTTATTTTCCTTGTAAAGGCATAAGTTTTCTCTTCATTCGTTGTTTTAATTAGTAATAGATAACCGTATCTTTGCCCTGTAAAGAGAGTAATCGTTAAAAACGAATTAATTTAAACGGTACCTGAAATAAAACTCATTTGCTTTTTAGATTGATTAAAAAGAAAAAATCCATGAAAATACATCCCAAGTATCTAATTATCATTCTTTCATTATTCGTTATGAGTGCTTGTAAACCACAACAGAAACAACAACCATTTGGACGCAACCAAGATCTTGAAAATAGACGATGGGTTTTACGTGAATTAAATAGCAAAGCAGTCACTTCAAAAGACAATACTAAAGAAATGTTTATTCTCTTTAATACACAGGATAATACATATGGTGGAAGCGGGAATTGTAATTCAATGAATGGAATGTATACTGTTCAAGATGAGATGATCAGTATTCATGCAATGGCAAGCACCCGAATGGCTTGTTCTAAGATGGAAATTGAAAGTGAATATTTTAATATGTTAACGAAAGCTACTCGTTATGAATTAAAGAAGAAGCGTGAAGGTGGAGTTGATAAAGAAACTTTACTGCTTTATCAAGATAAAACACTAATTGCAATGTTTGATGCTGTTTATCTATAATCAATTAGGGTTAATTTCTAAAGTAATAGTTTATTCTTACTCCTCTTTATCTACATCCTTCAATATTTTTTGAACTTCTTGATCTGTTTGACGGAGTTTTTCCCTACAAAGGTGAATAAGTTCACTTGCACGTTTTACATGCTTTGCTAAGGTGTCAATACTTGCTTCTCCAAGCTCCAATTCTTCCAATATTTGCTCGAGTTCTGCTTTTGATTTCTCGTAATTAAATTTTTCAGCCATTATTGATTGTTGTTATTGTACTATTTGATTCTCCTGTTGCAAAAACTGTTTTGATAGTATCTCCTTTTGATAATTGTGCAACATCAACAACCATTTTATTGTCCTTTAAAGTGTACGAATATCCACGTTTTAAAACATTAAAAGGATCTAATAATCGAATGCGATCTTCGGTTGCTTTAATTCTCACTTCTTCTGAACGAAATGCAGATTTTGATGTTCTTACTAAATCTATTTGATTGGTTTTTAAATCACGTTGTTGAATATCAAAGATAGAAGTTAAGTATGAAGATAATTTATGAATAATAAATTTTAGTTCGGATTGCTCATTATTAATACTATTACCTACCGTAGACTTAAAATTTAATAAATTATACTCTAGTAATTGTTGCTCATTATTTATTAGTGCTTTTGCCTGGGCAGAAAGCAGATATGATGACTCCTTTAAAAATAGATTTTCTGAGTCAATTTGTTCGGTAATGAGTTCTTCCATTTGTTGCCAAAGTGAAATAACTTTTGTTTCAAAAGAGGCATTATGATTAACTAAAAATACTGCAGCATCTGTTGGTGTCATTACAACAACATTTGCAACTTCATCAACAACACTTTGGTTTGAAGAATGGCCGATTCCAGTAATGATAGGGAGAGGGAATCGTGCAACCGCTCTTGATAAATGATAATCATTAAAACATCCTAAACTTGAAGCACCTCCTCCTCCTCGAACAATTAGAACAGCATCAAATTCTTCTGTTGATATTTGATCGTAAATCGAAATTAATTTTGCAACAATATCCGTTGCTGCTAAATCCCCTTGAAGCAACGAGGGAAATAATTTTACATTAAATGTATATCCGTAATTATTTTCAAATAATCGTTTAATAAAATCCTCATACCCACGTGAATCCTCTGCCGAAATAACAGCAATTTTTTGAATTACACTAGGCAATTTACGATTACGATTTAGGTCAAAGATTCCTTCTTTCTTTAGTCGCTCAATTGTTTTACGTCTTTCTAATTCTAACTGCCCAAGAGTATAAGAAGGGTCCAGATCCTGAACAATTAAACTTAAACCAAACCGTTCATGAAACTGCACTTCTACGCAAACAAGAACCTGCAATTGTTCACGTAAGGCGCCACCTGTTTCTTTTATAAAACGATCATGCAATTTTTCAAATGCAGTTGCCCAAATTATTCCTCGAAACTCTGCTTTGGGTGTTATATTTACTTCATCCTTTTCAGCAAGTTGCAAATAACAATGTCCACGACTAACCTTCAATCCAATTACTTCAGCAACAACCCAAAAGCGCTCTTGCCCGAAAACTTGTCGTACAGCAACACTTATTCTACGAGCTAAGGCAGAAAGAGTAAGAATAGAATCAGGAGTAGACATTAACAAATATAAACACAAAAATACTTAAGATTATTGAACAAACTTAACTTCGTTTTTTATAACTAAAAACAGCCCATGAATTTAAAACAATTGCGAATATTAATATAATTCCTAGGTTATGTTTTATGTCGCTAAAGGTACTCCCCTTTAAAACGATCATCCTTATTACTTCGATAAAATAAGAAACAGGATTGAACCAAGTTACAACTTGAGCCCAATAAGGCATACTTTCGATTGAAGTATATAACCCCGACATCATAATAAAAATCATCATCATAAAAAATGCGAGTAACATTGCTTGTTGTTGTGTTTGTGATATAGTTGAAATCAATAAGCCAAAACCTAAAACAGCAATTAAATAACATCCGCTAAATAAATAAAGTAAACCAATATTTCCCAATGGAATTACTCCATAAACTCCTCTTGCAACGAGTAATCCAATTGAAAGAACAATCATTCCTAACACCCAAAACGGAATTAATTTTCCCAGAATAAAGTGATATTTACGAATAGGAGTAACGTTAATTTGTTCAATCGTTCCGATCTCCTTTTCCTTAACAATATTTAAGGCAGTTAAAAATGATCCTACCATTGTAAGAAGAATCACTAAAATTCCCGGAACCATAAATAATTTATAACTCATCGTTTTATTGTACCAATTTGTAGGAACAATATTCACTTTTGTGATTTCATCAAAACGAGGCATTTGAAGCCACTTTAAACGAACATCTTGATTATAGTCTCTTACTATTACAGATAAGTAAGAAGCTCCTAAGTTGGCTCTTATTCCGTTAATTGCATTCACCGACATTAATAATTTCACTTCACTTTCTTTTACCAAATCTTTCTCAAAATTTGCAGGTATTTCTAAAATAATATCCGCATCATCACTTTCCACTTTATGCATTGCCATTTCATGAGAGCCATCAATCGATGTTAAAATAAAATAACCAGAAGCTGTAATTTTATGAATCATACTGGTAGAGTAAGTAGAATGATCATGATCTACAATAGCAATCTTTACGTTCTTAATTTCATAGTTTGCAGCTTGTGGCAAAATCACTAATTGAATAATAGGCATCATAAATATCATTCGCAATATTGAAGGATCACGAAAAATCTGCCTGAACTCTTTTTCTAATAAATATCTTAAAGTCTTCATGATCTTAATTATGAAAGTCGAACATTATATTTTCTAATACTTACCACAATTAAGAAAATTGTCATCCCAATTAATACACTTGTTTCCTTCCATATTGCCTTTAATCCTAAGCCTTTTATCATTACAGCTTTCACAATAAAGTAATACCATTTTGCAGGAACAAAGTTGGATAAAAATCGAAGTGGTAATGGCATATTTTCGATAGGAAACATAAAACCACTTAACATTAACGTAGGTAAAAATAATCCCATTAAAGAAATTAACATTGCTACTTGTTGACTATTTGTAACTGAAGAAATTAATAATCCTAATGATAAAGAAGTTATGGTAAAGAGTAAACTTAATCCAATAAGTAATGGCAAACTACCTGCAATTGGCAACTCTAAAGCAAATACACTAAGCAATAGAATACTGAGGATATTTACTAATGACAAAACTAAGTACGGAATTGTCTTTGCGAGAATAATTATTATTGGTTTTAATGGCGAAACTAATAAAACCTCCATCATTCCTAATTCTTTTTCTCGCACAATTGCAATCGAAGTCATCAACGTACTAACTAACATTAAAACCATTGCCATAACCCCCGGAACAAAATTAAATGCTCCTTTTAATTCGGGATTATAAAGCATTCTTACTTCAGAAGTAATCGTATACGGATATTTTTTATTTTTATTTAACTCCTTCTGCCAATCTTGAATTATTACAGAGGCATAATTTGTTAAAACAGTTGCCGTATTCGGATCCGATGCATCGGCGATAATTTGTATTTGCGCAGTATTAGTATGAGCAATTGTTTGATTAAATTTTTGAGGAAAAACAATTGCAATCTTAATTTTACCTTCTTTAAATTTTGTTTCAATATCACTATAGGAAGTAACGTAATCTTTAACTTCAAAATATCTACTAGCTTCGATACGATTAATTAATGCAGCAGTTGAAACATCTTTGGAAGGGTCAACTATTGCAATTTTAGCATTCTTCACTTCATTAGTAAGTGCAAATCCGAAAATTGTGATTTGAACGATAGGCATTCCAAAAAGAATGAACAACGTTTTTGGATCACGCCATATATGACTCCACTCCTTTCTTATAAATACTAAAAATTGTTTCATAATTAAAATATTAATCAGCTTGACGTTTTGCTTTTCTTGCAAGCATTAGAAATACGTCATCCATTGTTTTTGCATTAAATTTTTTCTTCAAATTAGCAGGTGTATCTAATGCTTCAATACATCCGTCAACCATTATTGAAACGCGATTACAATACTCAGCTTCATCCATATAATGAGTTGTAACAAATATGGTAGTTCCTCTTGCCGAAGCTTCGTATATCATCTCCCAAAATTCTCTTCTTGTTATTGGATCTACACCACCAGTTGGTTCATCGAGAAATACGATGGCTGGATTATGAACAATGGCAATCGAAAATGCTAATTTTTGTTTCCATCCCAACGGCAATGATTTTACTAATGTATTCTTTTCGCTTTCAAGATGCAGCTGACTTAATAACGAATTTGTTTTTTCAGTAATCTGCTTACTAGATAATCCATAAATACCGGAATAAAATCTAATATTTTCTTTGACTGTTAGGTCTTCGTACAATGAAAATTTTTGACTCATATAACCGATATTTCTCTTTATATCGTCCGGATTATGAAACACATCAAATCCTGCAACAGTTGCTTGACCAGAACTTGGTGTACTTAATCCACAAAGCATTCTCATAGCTGTCGTTTTACCAGCACCATTAGCTCCAAGAAAGCCAAAAATTTCTCCTTTATAAACGTCAAATGTTATTGAATTAGTTGCATAGAAGTCTCCATACTTTTTAGTAAGCTCTTTTACTACAATTACTTTTTCTCTTTCCATCTTCATTAAGTAGTAGTCTTTACCTCTTGCATTAAGGCTATAAAGCAATCTTCAATATCTGGTTGTACAATTTTTAGTTCTGCGTGGAGTTCTGTTGCGAATAATTTAAGCCCGTTTTCATCATTCGCAATTACATGATGAAACTCTCCAAAAGGATAAGCATGATCGATTGCTGAATGACTTCTTAAGGCCAACAAAAGTGAAAACATTTCATTTGTCTTAATCGCCCAAAGTTTACTTTTAAATTGGTGAAGAATTTTTTCAGGGGTATCAATACTAAGAATTTTTCCTTTTTGTATTAATGCAATTCTATCACATAGAGAGGCTTCATCCATGTAAGGAGTTGAAACGAGAATTGTGATTCCTTGTGTCTTTAGCCGCTTAAGCATGTCCCAAAATTCCTTTCTTGAAACAGCATCAACTCCAGTTGTAGGTTCATCTAAAAACAATACCGACGGCTTATGAATTAATGCGCATGACAAAGCTAGCTTCTGTTTCATTCCTCCAGATAGTTGTCCTGCTCTACGATCTTTAAAAGGTGCAATTTGATCATAGATATCCTTTATCAATTCATAATTTTCCGAAATCGTTGTATTAAAAATAGAAGCATAAAAATTTAGATTTTCTTCCACAGTTAAATCTTGATAGAGGGAAAATCTACCTGGCATATAACCAATTCTTTTGCGAATATCCTTATACTGTGTAACAACATCAAATTCATCAACACTTGCATTTCCTGAATCTGCTAATATTAAAGATGTAAGAATTCTGAATAAGGTAGTTTTACCTGCACCATCTGGGCCAATCAGACCAAACAATTCACCTGGTTTAACTTCTAAAGAAATATTATGCAAAGCCATCACTTCAGTTTTATTCTGAAGAAAATGTTTTGTGATGTTATTAGCTTTAACTGCTATCATTATTAATACTACTCTATTTTTATTTTAATCCAACTTCACCGTACATCCCAATTTTCAGGAACCCATTGTTTACTACTTTTATTTTAACTGCATAAACAAGGTTCGCTCGCTCATCTTTTGTTTGAATTGTCTTAGGCGTAAATTCTGCTTTGTCGGAAATCCAAGTAATCGATCCATCATATGTTTTATATTTATCATCACCATCATCGGTAAATACTTTCACTTTCTGATTTAATTTAACTTCCGATAATTGGGCCCCAGTAATATATGATCGTAAAGTAATTGTAGTGAGATCAGCAATTTTATATAAAGCTTTTCCCGCCGAAGTAACTTCACCAGCTTCTGCATATTTAGTAAGTACAGTGCCGGATATAGGACTAAGAACTATTGCTCTCTTCAATTGATCAACAATTTGATCTGATCGCTTCTCTAAAGGCAACTGCTCACTTAGAATACTTCTATTTTGTGTTCCTAATGATGTTCGCTGCTGGATAATCTGTCTTTTTGAAACTTCAATTTGTTTTTTAAGAACATCTACCTGTGCATTAATATCATCGAGTTGTTTTCCTGTTGCTGCATCTGATGAAATTAATTTTTGGATCCGTAATTGTTCACGAATTGCTGTTTCCAATTGAGATTGCTGCACTACAATTTGTTGCTCAAGAACATTAATTGTTGGAGTAGGATCAGTTGTTTTTTCATTAAGAGAGTGAATACTTGCTTCAATTTGTTGATTCTGCAACATAAGAGAAGTTGTATCAATAACTGCAGATATGTCTCCTTGTTTAAAGACAACGCCTTCTTCTGCATTCATCTTCAGAATTCGCCCATTTATTTCAGATGAAACAATCACTTCGTTCGCTTCAAATACACCAGATGCATCGTGACCATTGTTCCCAGAACCGCATGCGCCAATGAATATTGCTACGCTATAAAATAGTATTATTTTTTTCATTTTTTTACTTTTTAATTTCCTAAAGTATATTGATAATTTAGCTGTGCTTGTAATAATTGAAGTTGATGAATAATTTTGTTTTGATTCGCTTGATCCGACGAATTTACCTCACGAATATAATCTGCTGTGGTAATTACGTTGTTTTCCAATTGCGCATTAGCTGCTGACTTTATTTTATTTCGTAATACAATTATTTCTTCGTCAGTTTTTACCAGTAGTTTTAATTTATCTATTTCCAATTGATATTGCTTTAAATTAGCATTCGTATTAAGTAAAAATAATTCCTTTTGAGTATCTAATATACTTCTATTAATTGAATTTATTTTTCGCTCCTTGCCCCCTGTATAAAACCCACCTAATGCCCAACTTAATTTAAATCCACCAATATAATAAGGGTTAAAAGAGTTTTTAAATTGATCTAATCCTGGTTTTCCATATCCACCTTGAGCAAATGCATTTAATTTAGGGAGGTTTTTAACCCCAATGAGCTTGCTTTGAGTGTACAATAAACTATCTTGAAAATTAAACACATTCAATTCTGGTCTAATGATTGTTGTTGATGAACCTGGAACAATTACAGGAATTTGAAGTTTCGTGTTATTTAATAACTCTTGATTAATGTATAATCCTAATATAGCTATTAAACTTTTTCTACTAGTCTCTATTTCATCTTTCCTTTGCTTATTTTTTAGTGATTCGGCTTGAACACTAAATAAATTTGAATTGAACGCGATCCCATTTTTTACTTGAGAATCTACTTTTTTTATTCCTTCATCAAAATCTATTTGTGCTATTAAATTTTGTTTTAACTGTTCATCATATAGAAGAATTCCTAAATAGATTTGATTTATTTTATCTCGCAATTTATTTAATTCAACATTTAATTTTTCTTCTTCCGTTAAATTTGCAATTGCTTGCGTCTGCTTCTGAACATGTGTTACTCCTCCATCATATATGACTTGAGTTAGATCAGCTGTGATTTTGTATTGATCTTTATCTAAAATTGCAACACTTGTTCCTAAAGCAGGGTTTGGAAAACTTGTTACACTTGATTGATAGGTTGCCTGACCATTAATACTTACTTGTGGAAGATAATTTCTATTAAGGTTTGCATTAGAGAGTAAAGATGATTGGTTAATCAGATCTCTTTGCTTAATTAATGGATAATTGTTTTTCGCAAGTTCTTGAATTTGATCTAATGTATAAGTACCATCTGTTTGAGCAAATGTTACTGACGAATACATAAAATAAAATAAGAATACGAGTAGGGTTTTATTCATGACCTAAATTTTATTATTGCGAACTAACTGTTGGACGTAATGCATTTTTTATAAACTCTAATATTTCATTTTTTCTTTGCTCAAGTACTGCTTCAAATTCCTTTTCATTAAAACTCATTACACGTTGTAATAATGGTTTTGCTAAAAATGGAAAAATACATAATGAAATCATGTTGATTAAGAAATGTTCTGGTGTAATAGGACAGATATTTTTCTTTTCAACTTCGCTATTTACTAATCTAAAAAGTTTTTGTACTGGAAACGGTGATGATTTTCCCCCAAACATTTTTTCTGCGAAAGCATCCGGATTCTTATTTATTTCATTCAAAACAAACAAAGGAATGTCCGAATTAGTTGTTAGAAAGTGTAAATAAACTTCGATAAATTTTTCAATCTTATCAAAGAAGGGGCCTTCCGTTTCAAATATTAAGTGAAGCTTCGGAATAAATTTTGCAAATGCTTCTAAAAAGATAACCTCAAATAGTTTCTCCTTTGTGCTAAAATAATAATGTAATAGCGCTTTATTTATTCCTGCGGCATCTGCAATATCTTGCATTTTACCCCCAGCATATCCTTGCTTAAAAAATATTTCGCGCGCGGCGTAAAGGATTCGTTCTTGCGTTGTGCTATCAATTTTATCCTTAACCATATAGTTTAACCTTTTGGTTAATGCGAAAGTAGAAACCGAATTGATGCCCCCAACTCAAATAAAAATAATAATATTTAACTTTTTGACAATCAAACAATTAATTTAACGTGGCTATGTTTACTTGTCATAAAATGTCTGTCTAAACTCATTTACTTTGAGATTATTTACTAGTTTAAAACAAACAAATGAACGCCGAAAGTTGGATTGGTGTAACAAAGACTTTACAAAGTGGATTAGTAAACTGGCCTGGCGATCCTACTTTTGAGATTCATAAAATCGCATTCCAGCTATTTGGTTAATTTTGCACTTTACATGGTTTCATAGTTCAACGGATAGAATAGGAGTTTCCTAAACTCTAGATCCCAGTTCGATTCTGGGTGAGACCACCGATTAATCTGATATTTTTCCTTTTTCTTACATTCATAGAGAACTTCCATTTTCCTATAAAACCTCTTTCTTTTCTTGGGTTCCCCAAGCATAGACAATAAACTCCCTGTTTTTTTGCCCCTGAAACCATTTTATCTTACATACGTAAGAATCCTTAAATAAAATCAAAGGATTAATATGAAGCCTCTCACTAGCAACCAACTTAAAACAAATTTTTCTTTTATAAAAGTGCTCTCAATGCTGCTATTTCTAATGCTCTTTAGTGGATTAGTAAATGCACAGTTTTCGCAAAAATTTGCGCCAAATAATTGGATCTATTCCACTATCACCGTAGGTGGTGATGGCTCAGTTGATACTACAGGTGCTCCTGCATCTATTACTTTAATCGGGAGCGACAATGGAGTTGGATGTTGTGGTCTTTACGAAAATTATGCAATAACACTTACAAAAACGGGTACAATTAGTTTTGACTATAACATGATTCAACCAGATCTCGATTTTGGGTATTATACTATAAATGGATCAACCACTTTAATTGCAAATAGTACATCAAATGGAACAATATCAAATGTTGCAATTAACGCTGGAGAAGAATTTGCATTTAGAATTATTAATAATGTTAACTGTTGCGGAAGAGGAATTATGACAATTTCGAATTTTACATTTACAGCAACTTCTCCTGATATAACTACTCATCCAACGAATCAAAATATATGTCATTTGTCTAATGCAATATTTAGTATCACTGCAAATAACGTAACATCCTATCAATGGCAAGAAAATTCAGGAAGTGGTTTTGCAGATGTTGTTGATGGTGGAATTTATTCAGGAGCAACAACATCAACTCTTATTCTTACTGGAGTAACTTCAACATTAACTGGATATAGTTATCAATGTATTACAACTGGAGGTGTTTCTCCTAGTGAAGCTAGCAGCATTGCTAGTTTAAATGTTAATCCCGAAATTACTTCTACAACATCACAAAAAAATATTACTTGTAACGGGTTAACGGATGGAATTGCTGGAGTTTATACTGTTGCAGGCGGAACTGCTCCATACAACTATCTATGGGATTTCGGTGGAACTAATGATGTTGAATCAAGCTTATCAGTAGGCACCTACACTTGTACAATTACGGATGATAACGGTTGTACGCTTACAAAAGATTTTACAATTACAGAGCCAATACAAATCTTATCAAATTTAATAACGAATAATGTTAATTGTTTTGGATTGTCTGATGCAATTGCTTCAGTTAATCCTTCTGGAGGAATTCTCCCTTATACTTATGCATGGTCTGATGGTCAAACAACTGCTAATGTAACTGGATTATCTGCTCAAACTTATACTGTAATAATTACTGATGCTAACTCTTGTACTAAAACAGAAACAAAAGCTATTACACAACCAGATTCTATCTCGTTAACGCCTACAATTACAAACTTGAAATGCTTTCAAGCAAACGATGGAAGTGCGAGTATTTCAGTTGTTGGAGGATTAATACCATATAGTTATGCTTGGTCTTCGGGAAGTATAACGGATGCAGAAACAGGATTGTCTGCAGGAACTTATTCGATTACTGTTCTCGATAATAATGGCTGTGTTTTGCTTGAATCAATTACAATAACGGAACCTGATAGTTTAGCATTGAATGTAACAACTCAATCTGTTAGTTGTAATGGATTGTCTGATGGCGCTGCTTTTACAAATGCGTCAGGAGGAGTGGTTCCATATATTTACGATTGGGGAGCAGGATCAACATCTAACACTTCTTTAATTGGACTCTCGAGCCAATTACTCACTGTATCTATTACAGATGCTAACGGTTGTCAAAATTCTGAGCAATTAACTATCATTGAACCTGATTCAATTACAGCAACAGTTATTGTCACCAACGTTCTATGCAAGGGCGGAACAGGATCTGCTTCAGTAAATGCTATAGGAGGAACCGGAACATTATATTATGCATGGCCGTCAGGTGGATCCAATGCTACAGAATTAAATCTACCCGCCGATACTTATCTTCTTGCAATTACAGATGACAATGGTTGTTCAAATGATGAAATAATTACTATAAATGAACCGCTTTTAGCACTTTCTAATACAATATCTTTTGCCAACGAGGATTGTGGTCAATTAAATGGTTCCGCTTCTATTGTTGTAATTGGAGGGACAGGTAGTTATTCATATAATTGGTCCAATGGTGGAACATTAAACAATGAATTCAATCTTGGATCTGGATCCTATACAGTAACAGTTACAGATGCTAACGGTTGCACTATTTCAGATGCTGTTTCAATTTCTACTGTTGGTTCATTAACCGTTTTAGCCTCTCAAACAAGTGTATTGTGCAATGGTGATAATAATGGAACTATCGATCTAAATGTAAGTGGAGGAACTGGCAACTATTCATATTCCTGGAGTAATGGCGCCTCTATGGGTAGTATCTCTGGATTAGCACCAGCAACTTATACCTATACAGTTTCAGATGGACAGTTTTGCCAATCGAGCGGAATAGTTACTGTTACCGAACCCAATATATTGGCAATTTCATATGCCTCAATAAATGAAATGATAGGAAATGATGGAAGTATTGATATAACGGTTACTGGAGGGGTTACTCCATATACATTTGATTGGAATGATGGATCTACAAGCGAAGATTTAACAAATCTTGCAGCAGGATCTTATACAATAACTGTTACTGATGCATACGGTTGTGCTCGTGTTGAAACAATAACAGTTAGTTCATCTGTTGGAATCAATCAAATTGAAGTAAACAATTCGTTTATTGTTTATCCAAATCCAAACAACGGTCAATTTAATATTTCAGGCAATAAAACAATGAATTATGAACTAAAAAATAATTTAGGAAAAATACTACAACATATACAATTGAATATAAACAACCACTATACTGCTCTAATTAACAACCTAAATTCTGGAGTTTATTTTATAAATAGTGAAGATTCAAACTTTAAAACAATTAAAAAGATTGTAGTTATAAAATAATTAAAAACTTACTATTAATAAAAAAAGGAGACCGATTTGGTCTCCTTTTTTTATTCTATTCTTTTTCTAAAACAACTCTACTAAAATGATCACCATCTCTAATTTCCATCATATAAAGTCCGGGACTTAGTGAAAAATTAATTGTTTCGCACGATTGAAAATCCGTTCCCGCTAAGGATTGTAATACTCTTCCTTGCATATCAAATAGTCGTACAATTGCTTTTGATGATGGTGTCGGATCTATACAAATTTTATCATTAAATGGATTTGGATAGGTAGAATATCCTAAACTATTATTATTTTCTACTATCCCTGTAGAAACAGCATTTGCAATAATCGGAATTGAAAACAATGGTTGAGTAACGCTATTTGTACTAAATTGTAAAGAACCACTAACTGCACCAACTTGTGATGGAGTCAATGTAAAAAAAATTGGTAATGATTCGCCGGGTTGTAATGTAAATACTGTTCCTGTAAATGGCGCAGTAAAAACTAATTGATTGGAAGGAGCTATAGTAAAATTAGTAAAATCGATAGGCTGGTTTCCATTATTTACAACATTATATTGATATAAATAATTATTATTAACTGTTAAGAATCCGAAATTTATTGTATCCTGAATAATATCTAATGAGTAAATAGTATCGGCGAATGAAGTAGTAGAAAAAGAAGTGATTCTATCAACTAATTGTGGGTAATCAATAAATGGATTATGATTTTGCTGTTGCGTGAAAATATTATCGGCTCTAGTAATTTCAACTTGAGTTGGTGGAAATTGTTTATGCCATTGCTTTAAAATACCTTCTTGTGTATCTAAAAAATTATTATAATTCTGGTAGCGCATTACAAAGTAAAGCATTGCTCTTGCAACCTCCCCTTTATGTACATCTCTTGGTTCAAAAACACCATTACCATATTTACTTCCTCCAACCGACCAAGAAGGATTTGCAACCACTCCAAACGGATAATTAGCACGCGTATTATTCGCAACATCATCTGTTGGGTAAAGATGATACAAATCTGATTTCATCGGTTCATTACTACTAAATAAACTTTGAGGAAATGTATGCTCAGTGTTGAACATTGAATTTGTTTGGCAATCAACTCTATTAAAATATCCAACTCCTAAACGGCCCGTATAAACACATTCAATAGTGTTTTGTGTTGCACCTTGACCGTTCACATATTGATTGTCTAATGTCATAAACATATAGTCACGAGCACTAATACTATAACCTAAAGAAACATAATTTACTCCTGTAATAGTTTGTAATGTTGTTTTCAAACTTTCCTCTTCCAGATTTTCAGATTGATCATAATATGATTTTGAGTAATGCCCTTGACCTCTTAAATCAACATGCAAAGTACCACGTTGCGCATCTGTAAAAATAATAAGCTCAGAGTTGTGATAAATATTATGTGTAGGAGAAAATTTAATCCAAATACTTTGCGAACTTCCATTAGCAATAGAAAGATTACTAGCAGATGTTGAAAAAGCCGGTCTACCATAGCTATTATAAAAACGATAACCAGTGACATTTAAATTTTTTCCGGAATTATTAGAAATTGTAATTTGTGAACTATCAGGTGTAATTTCGGTAATGGAGCCAAACACAACTTGTGAATTAACAGATAACTGTTGACCAAAACTTAAAACATTAAGAAGGCACAATAAACTAATTAAGGGTATAGATTTAAACATTTTACAAATATCGGAATGCAAAATCAAAACACCACAAGAAATTAAATTAATATCAATAAAACAGCAACTATTTTACGTATTAAAGCCATTTAATGACAAATAGAAGCTACGAAATAGTACTTCCGTCGCCAGTAACCGTTGCCGGTTGTAGAAAAACCAATTTCCCTTCTGCATCTTCAGCCATTAAAATCATCCCCATCGACTCAATTCCCTTAATTTTTCGAGGAGCTAAATTTGCCAATAAAGTTACTTGTTGACCAATGATTTCTTCCGCATTAAAATGTAAAGCAATTCCAGAAACAACAGTACGTTGGTCGATTCCAGTATCAATCGTAAGCTTTAATAATTTATCGGCCTTTGCCACTTTTTCCGCTGCGATAATGGTTCCAACACGCAAATCCATTTTAGCAAAATCATCATACGTTGTTGTTTCCTTAAAAGGAGTTAACGTGGGTATTACACTTTCAGTAACGACGTTTGAAGTTAGGGCGGCTCTGCTTGCATTCAACCTATCTAGTTGCGGTTGTATCATTTCATCTTCAATTTTTTCGAATAACAATGTTGCTGTTCCTAATTTATGTCCCGCTACTAAAATATCATTACCAAAAACTTCTGCCCATTGTTTTAATGGAAGGTTTAACATTTCACGCAATCGTGTTGCAGAGAAAGGTAAAAATGGTTCCATAAAATAAGATAAGAACGCAGAAATCTCCAAAGCAATATTTAAAACAGTAGCCACACGATCAGGATCTGTTTTAAATAGTTTCCATGGTTCATTATCTGCAAGATATTTATTCCCTGTTCTAGCAACATCAATCACTCCTGCCAAAGCTTCACGGAAACGATAACGCTCAATGCTCTCCGTTAAAATTGCTGGAGCATCTTTCAAAACCTGCAAACATTGTAAATCACTTTCGTTTGACGTTCCACGGGGTGGAACAGTATTTTCAAAATACTTTGCAGTAAGTACTAACGTACGATTTACAAAATTTCCAAGCACAGCTACTAGCTCATTGTTGTTACGATCCTGAAATTCTTTCCAGGTAAAATCATTGTCTTTTGTTTCAGGTGCAGAAGCACATAATGCATAACGCAACACATCTTGTTTTCCTGGAAAATCAACTAAATACTCATGCAACCAAACAGCCCAATTTCGTGAAGTAGATAATTTATCCCCTTCTAAATTTAAAAATTCATTTGCAGGAACATTCTCCGGTAAATTATATCCACCATGTTCTTTTAACATTGCAGGAAAAATAATACAATGAAAAACTATATTATCTTTTCCGATAAAGTGAATGAGTTTAGAATCTTTTCCTTTCCAATAATCTTCCCATGTATCCGGTAATAAAGCTTTCGTTGCAGAGATATATCCAATAGGTGCATCAAACCAAACGTATAACACCTTTCCACTAACTCCTTTTATTGGAACAGGAACTCCCCAATCTAAATCTCTGGTTACAGCGCGAGGTTGTAATCCTTGATCTAACCAACTTTTACACTGACCAAAAACATTTTTTTTCCAATAACCCTCTTTGGATTTGATCCAATCATTTAACCAATCATGTTGAATTTTATCGAGTGGCAAATACCAATGTTTGGTAGTTCGTAAAACTGGTGCCTGACCACTTAACTGTGACTGAGGATTAATTAATTCGCGCGGACTTAAACTTGTTCCACATCGTTCACATTGATCTCCATATGCATTTGGATTTGCACAATTCGGGCATGTTCCGGTGATGTAACGATCTGCCAAAAACATATTTGCTTCATCATCAAAATACTGCTCACTTTCTTCTTCCAGAAATATATTTTTATCATAAAGATTTATAAAAAAATCAGATGCTGTTTGATGATGAATTGGATCACTGGTGCGATGATAAATATCAAAACTAATTCCGAACTCTTTAAAGCTATCACGAATTTGTGTGTGATATAAATCAATAATTTGTTGAGGTGTTTTCCCTTCTTTACGCGCACGAATTGTTATGGCAACACCATGTTCGTCCGAACCACAAATGTATTTCACATCACGACCTTGTAATCTCAAATAACGAACGAAAATATCGGAAGGTAAATAACAACCGGCTAAATGTCCGATGTGTAAGGGTCCGTTGGCGTAAGGTAATGCTGCAGTAATTAAATATTTTGACATAATGAATTTGAACTCTTTTTATAGATTTGATTCCCTACTTAATTCACTTTCCAAAAGGAATCAATTATCTTCGAATCTTTAAACGAACCTCTATTAATTTTGGACAAAGATAATCAAGTGACCGTGCTTCCTCCATTTCTACAAAAAGGCGATACCATTGGGATTTGTGCACCTGCCCGAAAAGTGAGTAAAGAAGATATTGCTGACTGCATAATCTGGCTTAAGTCTAAGGGATTCAAGGTGTTGGAATCAGAAAACCTTTATTCGGAATACAATCAATTTTCGGGAAATGATGCTCAACGTGCCGAGGATTTTCAGGCAATGATGGATCATCCAGAAGTAAAAGCGGTCCTTTCTGCACGTGGTGGATATGGTTGTGTTCGCTTTATTGATCAGCTCGACTTTACCAATTTTAAGAAATCTCCGAAATGGCTGATCGGCTTTAGTGATTTAACCGTGATGCATTCGCATGTTCATAGTCAATTAAATGTTGCTACCCTTCACGCAGCAATGGCTTACGGATTAACGGGAGAAAGAAGACAGGAAGAATCGGCAGAAGCTCTTATTACTTTACTAATGGGAAAGCCCATGAATTATAGAATAAATGCCGATCCGAACAACGAAGAATTTACAAGAATTGGCAAAACAACGGGAACATTAATTGGTGGAAATCTCTCGTTAATTTATTCGTTAAGTGGTACAGCTTCTGATATTGATACCAGAGGTAAAATTTTATTTATTGAAGATCTTGACGAATATCTGTATCACATCGATCGCATGATGATGCAATTAAAACGAAGCGGCAAACTGAGCGAATTGAAAGGTCTAATTGTTGGTGGAATGAATGACATGCGCGACAATACAATTCCATTCGGAAAATCAGCAGTTGAAATTATTGCAGAGGCTGTTGAAGAATATAATTATCCTGTTTGTTTTGGGTTCCCGTCAG
>Ga0209596_1001257_pt1 | contig 22198 bp, 7 predicted proteins | sample M_130807_MF_Meta_FD_187314 | JGI IMG/M metagenome (GOLD analysis project Ga0209596, IMG submission 187314) | Freshwater microbial communities from Lake Montjoie, Canada to study carbon cycling - M_130807_MF_MetaG (SPAdes) (version 2) | ecosystem: Environmental > Aquatic > Freshwater > Lake...
TTCTGATCCCGAGTTCATCAAGGCGCAGTCCCAATATGCCAAGGAGAAATATTTTGATCCCCACATGGCAATGCTCAAGAAGAACGGCATTGACCTTTCGGGCAAGGGTCGGGCGGTGGACGAGCTGGTTCTCAGCACGGCCAACCAGTATGGTGCCAACTCCTCAGTCCTGATGAATGCCTTCAAGGGCAAGAACGTCTCTCAAATGGAGCCCGAAGAGATCATCCGCCTAGCACAGGAATATAAGGCCGGATCAACGGGATCATACTTCGCCAGCAGCAGCGAAGCAGTACGCGCTGGGGTAAGAAACCGCATTGCCAAGGAACAGCAGATGTTGCTTGGCATGACAAAACGCGCGGAAGGAGGGGCCTTGGATGTCAACCAGCCATCACTGGTTGGTGAGAAGGGCCCCGAGATGTTTGTGCCAAACACTGGCGGTTCCGTTGTCCCTGCGTCCAAGACCAAGGAACTGCTTGAGGGAAAAGATGGAGACGGATCAGCAAGCAAGGAAGTGTCAGGGAAGATTATTGTAGAATTTGTTGCTGATGGACAAAAAGTTGGTGAAACAGAGTTGAAATTCAACGGGCCAGATCAACGCATTTCCATCAATCCACGACGCAAGCATTAAAAGGAGAATCGATGAGCAGTCAAAATGCCAGCATATCTCCACTTCTTCAGCGAATACAAGTGGGAAAATATGACATTACCGAATACGTACTCAGTTGCCAAGTGATGAAAGCCTTGGCAGAACCTGCTGGATTCTTTTCCATTGCATTGCGGCCGGAAATTGTCAACGCTGCAATCGTGGATTTTTCAAATATCCAGATTAACGACTTTGTTGAAATCCGCGTGGGAAGAGTACTTGTGGATACACCGGGCGGCAAGGATGCCCCGATTGTCATGCGCGGATTGGTTGATGCTATAGAGATCAGTGAGGACTATGCCCAGGATATGGATGGCACACCGCAACGAACCGTTTCCATCAGTGGCCGGGATCTCACCAAGCTGATCATTGACAAGAGCCTGTGGGTGCCACAGGAACAGTGGTCCGACTATTCCTTGGAACGAACAAACATGATCCTTGGTCTTGATTCAGCGCTTGATGAAAAAAACTCCGAAACAAATCTGGATCAAAGCGTCTTTCAGGAAATCAAGCCGTGGATTGAAGGAATCATGCAGAAGGTTTTCAATGATCCCTTGGTCGGAATGGATTTTGGAAACAATGTGCGATTTTCCATTGATGTCAATCTGCCCAAGAATAACAATGCCGCAGAGCGCGTGAAGGCACAGGCTGGATTCACCCTGAATGGGTTCAAGGGAACCTTGTTCAATTACATTGAAACCTACATTGCCAGACCATTCATGGAAATGTTCATTGAGGACTACGAACAGGAAACAAAACTCAAGATCCGTTGGGCACCTTTCCGGGATCGATGGGGCGATTTTCCTCGTCAGGCAACCGAGCACTTAGGCGGAAAAACAGACGACAAGAATTGGGCATATGATGGAAATGCGCGATTCTGGTGGGACACTAAACGGGATCCCTACATGTCTGTCATCAACTCGAACGAAATTCTCAGCAAGAACATACGTCGTCACTCAGGTGATGTCTACACCTATTTCTTCACGACATGGGGCGGATTCACTCCGATGGATCCGAGAGCAGCAGACAGGGGCATCTGGGATAGTGCGCCAAAGGAAGTGGCTGAGGAAACGGATACCTTTGTTGCTGGCCCAAGGAAATACCTGAATACCAATCCCCGGTTCAACCCGCAATATGATTTCCTTGGAATGAAGAGGTTTGGGCTGAAGCCACTTGTCGTAGCTATTCCTTTCTGGACACAAGACGCTGGTGAGGCGGAAGTCAGCGAAGAACGGGTTGTCGGGGAAATAGACACCACTGCCTCCGGTGGTGCCACCGCATCGACTTCGACCACGACAACCACCACAACATCCCTCTATGCATATACCATCAAGAAAGAGAAGAATGAGATATCGGAGCTTACACTTTACCAGTCACGCACCAAAGCTGAAAATGGAACATCCGGTATGCTATACATAAACTCTGTTTTTACTGACTCTCCTGTCATCGATGCAAAAATATGGCCCAGAACACCGAAAATAATTTTGCCGGGTCTTAACCTGATGTACACAAGAAAAAGTCCCAAATCAGACAATGATGTGACCATGACCACTGATACCCCAAAACCTCACGCACGTCTTTCAGATACAACGGCATACTCAACGGATTTTCCTTTTCCAGCTGGGACAACAGGAAATCTGAACGTGTTTGTGGGAATGTATGCGGGTTCCAAACAATATGATCAGGTTACTTTTAGTACGGTAGATAGCGCTGGAAATGCAATTGAGGATTTTCTCGTAGATGTGCATTGGGAGACATTGAGACCTGCTCTCGGCGGAAAGACGATCAGCATAGCCCCTGGCGCTGTTGCGGGGAGATTTTCAATACCCGGTGTCAGGACACTTGGCAACACAGCGTCAGACTGCTTCCTCGGAGATTTCTATGTCACACATACGGAGACAAAAACCAGTACGACTACGGCTGCGTCTGGAACCACGACCTCGACAACAGGTTCTTCCGGCGCAGGAGGCAGGGCCGCGGCGGTTGCGTGGGCACGAAACGAGCTTTTAACGAACCCACGCGGGTACATAAAGGGGACCATTACCTATTGCGAGATGTTCACAAGATTGGCTTTTGGTAATAAAACTACCTTTTACGACACTGCTTGGGACAATGCAAAAGCCAACAGGACAGGAGACCGTATTGAACAAGCTGTGGTTGGCGATCTTCTTTTTTTCAAACAGCATTCAACCAACGGGCAGGCGGGACATGTTGCAATCGTCAGCAGGATAGAAGTCAAGGACGGAAAGAAAAATTATTTCATGATTGGCGCGGTCAATGATGGGCTTAAGGAAGAATCTGCGAATACTCCCTATTGGTCAGACAAGTTCTGGGGCGTAGGCACAGGAGAGAAATCCTACGGAGCTGGCGTTCGTACCAAAACGATTCCGACAACAGTTACCAGCCCTGCAGGTTCTGGACTTTCAGTCCCCCCAGGTGGTGCTGGCACAAAGACCGTCATCGTGGATCGCGTCATGAAGGACGCTGTTTCCGATGAAATCAGCACCCTCCTTGATGATTGCAACCAATGGATGTACGACACATTGCGGCAGATGGACAAGTGTTATGCCGGGAAAATTCGCATCATCGGAAATCCTTTCATCAAGGTCGGCATGGAGCTGGTCATCGATGATGACGATGCCAATAATTATTCCGCGCAAAAATCATTCAAGAACAGGAATGGAGTGAACTACTCACAAAACATGGAGAAAAGCACAGACACCCTTTCCGACAAGAAAGACACTAGGGAGCGGTACTATGTCGAATCCGTTCATCACTCGTGGTCTGTATTTCCTCGCCCGAATTTTGTTACTGAGCTAGGGCTGACAAGAGGAATATTTGTCAGTGGCAAGGATGTTCCATTTGAAATTGGCGACAAGGGTGGATTTGCCGCATCGAATACCGCGTATGGTACCCAGGCAGTCAAGAGATTAAGTCAAGCAGAAAAAGATACGATCAATCCTCCTGCCGTTGCAGTAATTCCCTGATTAAAGATTGACAGTAGGAAAATATGCCACCAAGAACGATGTTTGGAGATTCATTTGCCGATCAGGCGCTTGGTGGACAGTCCGCGTTATCGGGAATTGGCCAGCGAAGTGTTCATCATGATTCCACGCCATCCATGGTGTACGCGAGTGTCGTTGCCGTACATTACGCAACGCATTCCATTGATTGTGTCGGCATGGGATCGGTTCTCAATACCCGCTTCAACAATGTTGCCGTACTGTCCTCTTCGTTCACCAGCAAGGACGGAACGACAAATCTCCCGGTGATCAAGCGTCCAAGTGGGTCGAGGGATCTCGACGCGACAAATCCCGGCAACGAGATTGACGCAATTGCCGTTCTGGTTTTTGCGCAAAATGATCCATCAAAACCTGTCTGCATAGGATTCCTGTACCCCAAGGAGCAAGGAGAAGTCCTTTTTGCAGAAGAAGGACTTTCCATAGACAGGCACAACAGCAACGTCTATGAGAGGCTGGACAGCAAGGGGAACTGGGAATTCGTTTTCCCTGACTCAACCTACATGAAAATTGCCCGTACGGATGAGCTTCCGGACATTACCAATCTTACCGCCAAGAATGCAAACAACCCAAGAAGAAAATGGCAGATTGATTATGATCACGACCGCATGATCATCCTTTCGCATGCGTTTGGATCGCAGTTGCGACTAGGCAAGGACGGGCTTGGAATCATCGGGGCGCGTCGCGATGGGGTAATTGATCCCGTATCGGGCCTGCCAATCAGCACCCAGAACCTTTCATGGTCATTCAATAGCGACGGATCCATCGTTTCAAACTTCACATCACTCTCTTGGACAACTCCAAATGGATCAACATACAACATTGACAAGGATGGGAACATCGTTACCACCATGTCGTTGACGGTAAACAATTCCTTTACCGTCACTGGAACAACGAATCTTCCATTCGAAACCTATGTCGATGGAAAGCGGATTGATCTGCTGATCTCCGAGATTGCAAAATGGTACACCGAAAATCATCACCATCAATATTATGACAAGTATGGGGAAGGATCGACAGATACCCGATGGACAGATGGCGTGGAGATCACCGACACGCTGACCATTTCTCCTGCCAGCGGAGCCACCACTGGAGGAACCACTGGAGGAACCACTGCGGATACCGGCACCGGAACTACGGGGAGTGCCACTGAATCCCTGCAGCTTTCAGTCGGCATCGAGCCGTCGAAAATCCTGTTTGATCAAGTAAGTAGCGAAGGAACATCGACGTTCGCCGCCCATGCAGATCACGTGCATGGGCTTGACACTCCAGCCACCCCTGCATCCCTCACCGTCCTTGTCCCCGGCCTCGCTGGTGAAAGCGCCATTCCCGCGCGAAGTGATCACAAGCACGAACTGCTTGATGTTGCAGGATTGAAGGTTCACAACATCTTCACGGCTTTCAATACATTTCAGGCGGGGATACAAGTCACATCGGCAAGCCTGTCCGTAGCATCACGCTGGATGGGCGCTACGGAGAATGGTGCTCCGGCGACGGGACCGTACAACAAGGGTGATTTCGTCGTCGATGTAGCAGGATCGTTTTGGATATGTACTGCTCCAGGAACACCAGGGACGTGGGTGCAGGCAGGAGGAGGAGGATCAGGATCCGGAGCGGGGTCCGTTTCTTATGGGCTGGGAGCCAACAGGATATCCCGAGTTTCAACTGGGGGATCCACGGCAACCACAACCGTCTCCCGATCCGATCATGTGCACGAAATCGACGCAACATTTGGCAACATCTCAGGCCTGCCATGGCCAATAACTCCCGGCGCACCGCAAAGTATCGGAGGTGTTGCAACCAAGACCGTTGCTCGATCCGATCACATACACGCAACTCCTTTGCTCTGGCCTCCGGAAGTGCATGACATTGCCGGGGAATCCCACAGGGGAACCTTGGTTCTGCCTCAGTTCAGCGATGGACTTATCACGCCCGAAAAGCTTTCCTTTGATCCGGCAACACAAGCCGAATTGGATGCTCATGCAAATGACACGGCAAAACACGGGGGAGCTGCAGCTTCCCCCGGAATGGTGTCGTACCTACTCAAGGGAACCACGGTCAATGCCACATCGCCAGTAATACTCACAAGCGACGCGATGCCAACTCCCTCAGCAACGAACATGATTGTGATCGCCGAGAAGTCGGTATGGTCCTACAATATTGTCATTACGGCAAATTCATTTTCCGGGGTGTTTGGCGGAAGATGGAATGTCACTGGAATCGTGAAACGAAACGAACTCATAGCGACTACCGCACTCGCCGGAGATCCAAGCATTGAATCCTATTTCGATGATCAAATCAAGGATGTCTCTTTCTCGATAGGGGTCAATAACACCACACTGGGGGCGCTGCAAATCTCGGTGGTCGGGCTTCAGGCCACGGAGATAACGTGGTCAGCAATAGTAACCCTGTATGGCCTGAAATCCCCGGCGGCCATACTCGCCAATCAAACATATGATCCAGCAACACAGGCTGAATTAGACGCACATGCAAATGATACGATAAAACATGGGGGAGTATCTGCCCCCGGCATGGCGGCGTATGCGCTCAAGGGAACCACGAACAATGGCACGTATCCGGTGATCCTCACGAGTGATTCAACTGGAGTTCCCACGTCAACAAACATGATCGTCATCACTCCGAATTCAGTGTGGTCCTACAATATCGTGATCACGGCAAATTCATTTTCCGGCCAATTTGGCGGAAGATGGACGGTTACCGGAAGCGTGAAAAGAAACTTCTTTGTGGTGACCACCGCGCTTGTCGGAGACCCGAGCATTGATTCCTATTTTGATGAACAGATCAAGGATGTTTCCTTCTCCATAGGGGTCGACAATACCACGCTGGGGGCGCTGCAAATCTCGGTGGTCGGGCTTCCGGCCACGGACATCACATGGTCTGCAATAGTGACCTTGTATGGCCTGAACTCTCCCGCTGCGGTCATCACCAACGGAGGCGGCGGATCATTCGGCAGTGGAGGATCGCAAACCGGATATGGAAGATTCACGTTTGCATCCGGGAAATTTGTTACGGATGGAGATTCGCAGTATGGAATGCAAGTCCTGCGCGGGGTTACCACTACGAACAATTCCGTCACATTGACCGCGGATGGCCTTGCCGCAACCAATCAGAACATTCCCATCATGAAGAACTCCAGTTCTTGGATGTTTGAAGCAAAGATCGTCGGAAACAGCGGCGGAACCGCATCGACAATGTGGGCGCTCACAGGCTTGGCGAGGCGCGGGATGTCGGCTGGATCAACAACTGTGGTAGGCATCCTCGACATCAAATCAACTTCTGACGCTGCGCTAGAAGCCGTTGTCGTATCTGTAGATGCGGATACGATCAACGGTGGATTAGCGATGGTCGTAACCGGTGTCCTTGCAAAAGAGATCCATTGGGTAGCCGCTGTGCAAAGCGTGGAAGTTTTGTAGAAATCTATATAATATTCTCTATAAGGGGTAGATAAATGCCAACGGTATCAACAGGCAAGGCGCAATACGTATTGTCAATCCCGCTTGGGGTAACGCAATCAGTCTTGGCAGGAAGCAATACGCCGACAAGATATGTGGGCGCGACAACATCCGGGCCTCCTGCTCAAAATGGCAAGTACTCAGTCGGTGATTTCGTTATTGATCTATCGGGCAAAATACATATCTGCCACACTGCCGGATCCGATTCCAGCCCAGGATTATGGCACACACTAGCATCGAACTCCAAGAAAATTTACGGGGTCACGACAACAAGTATCGAGCGAACGCTAACCCTTGATGGAACCGCAACAGCAACATCAGCCAATAGCTTGCTCATACCTCAGGCAACTGCGATGTTTACGAATATCACCGTTGTCGCATCCAATGCAGGATCATCAGCTGCTTTGTGGAAAGTTTCGGCACTTTTCAAGCGACAATCAGCGGCATCTACTTCCGCACTCGTTGGGTTATCAAATTTTGAAATCGTGGCCGATCCTGATTTTTCTTCTACCTATGTGGACATAGATGCAGACACTACACTTGGAAGTATAAAATTAACAGTAATGGGAATCGCGAATATGTCCGTCACTTGGACTGCAATCGTAGACATTGTCGGAGGAACATAGTATGGCACGGTTACCGGGAAGAACATCAGAGACAACCATTGCGAACGTATTAAGCGTAAATTCGAACGGCACCAATGCGGTATCATCAAGTAGCGGCATTGTGAAGGGGAAAGTGTCCATTGGTTCGACCATGTTTGCGTCAACTGCAGGCACCAGTCAATTTGGCATATACAATCTTGCTTGCTTTACTGATAATAACACGGAAAAAACCATGACAACGGACTGGGTTGACACCACTATTTCCGTTCCCAGCACTGCCAACCAGATATATATTCCAGCAGGCAAAATCTATTCATTCAATATCGTGGCAAATGCAAACATAGCAAATAATTTGATAGGGACAACGTACGCATTCCAATCGGCAACATTCATTGTGTCGGGACTCGTAAAACAGTCAGCATCTGGCGTTTGCGAACTCATTGGAAACCCAAAATCATCAACCAAATCAAGCGGAAGCCTTTCTGCATTGGGATTTTCCGTTGCTTTCCAAGCACAAGTGATTGCTCTTAAAGTGACTGGACTAAGTAACAAGGCAATACGATGGTCTGCTACGGCAACGATAAACGAAACCGGATAACATGCGCAAAGGAACAAGAAAATGGCAAATATTAATCTTTTGGCAATCAATAGGACGACGCAAGACTCAACAATAATCAATCCCGATAGTGATGCGTCTACAGGGCTAAAGATTTCTACATGGGATGCTCCAGCTGGGGAAGAAGCGTACGGATTGCAAGTTGGGCTGCCACAGGTAACTGGCGGCGCATCCAATGCCTATTCCATTTATTCGGAAGGCCCCATGTCATTCAAGGATAGCTCTGGGACTGGGAAGATCATCCTTTCCACCGTTGGCAGCCCAACGAGCAACACATCCTATACGTTAAGTTTGCCGAGACAGACATCAACGCTTGCAACCATTGATGATGTGGTGGCGGCCAGGAATGGACTTGATGTCCATGATTCAGCGCGAGTGGCCACGACGGCAGCGGTTCCCAAGGTGACTGCCTATGACGGCGAGGTATTGAATGCAGGCGTTCCCCTGACATCTTCAAGCTATAACACCACATATGCTGGGAGCATATTCAAGGGAGCGGGACACAATGGTGCCACCCAACCGGAAGCTTCATTTCGTGCAGCAACAGGATTGACAATCAATGTTGCTACTATCACCGCATCAGGAGGAATCAATACGTACACCATTCCAAGTTCAGGATCCAACTACAAAAGTGCCGCCGCAACAAAAGGTCAGTTGGAGATTGGTGGCAATGCTCCCAACACTGCAACAGAGACGGAATATGCTGTCACGGCAACAAACGGGTCGGAGTGGATCGTGGGCCTCGCGGCGGGTGCCGGATTGTACTCGGCAAAGGTCACATATATTTTGCCAAGGGGGCTTGGTGATTTTACAACCCAAGCAGATGCTTTCGATGAAACTGGAGGTCTATCCTTTGCAAATTTCGCTGTAACCATTTTGGGATCCGCTTTCACTTCCGGTTCCGGCAGCAATGGCGCCAATGATTTGACATTCAAGATGCTTGCAATGCCCACGGTAGTGAGGGTGGAATCCCCGTCTCCAACTGGAACCCCTGCGTATTTTTGGGTCAAGAAACATGTTAATACTACCACATATGCTGTGGAAAGTCTTCATCTTATTCATGCAGGATCGGGATTTACCACAGGCACTTACTCAACCGTCGTCACTAATGGATTGGTATCAGGATACAAGACAGGCACATCATTGACATTGAGCTCAATTCTGGGAACCATGGTTGCGAATGATCCTTTCATAGTCAGAAGAGTGTGGTTTGTAAAGGGTGGATATTCAACTTCTTCAACTGCGACGTTAGGGACTCCGTACTATCCAAGAACAAATACTGGTTTGGGAATGTATGTCAGTTATGCAGTTGTCAATGGAGCAGCAACTAGCATGACATTGACGAAACCCGGATCGGGATACACGACCAATGTTCAATCGGATCCGGACGCGCCATATCCGATTCAAATTGGAATTTCTACGGGGAAAATGAATTTTACATTGGATCTTCCGACTGGACGATGCGGAGTCACGGCAACAATCCCCATCAGCGGCGGCATACCGGGCATAGCGACTACGTTTACTGGGATTGGAGGAACTGCTCCCACCGTTTCGGGTAACGACTACAGGACATTTTCGAATGTCCAATGCTATACGAAAACAAATACTACACCTAACACAGATGGAAAATTTACCATATACACCACAGCTGGATCAGCAGCAAACGGTGCATCCTACAATTCTACAAATACAAAAATATTTGTTATTACTCCGCCTAGCGATCTCTATGAAGTGGGGACACCAACGGCAATCAAGATTCCCGGAACCGCTCTTGGCGGCTTTTCTCCTACAAATGACTTGAGTTTTTCCTATGTCAGAACAAGTAATCAGCCCATAACCATCGGCACTGGTGGTGCCTATGTTCCGACAATGACATCGGCCGAAATTTCAGTATCTCCTGATCAGGATGCTCCTGTAGCGTGGTACATGAAAAACCCTATTGAAGATACTGTATATCAAATACTTACCGAACTGTCAACGACGGGTACTCCCGACATCGGAGCCAGATATTTTACGCAAACTTCCCAGGTTTGGACAGATGTTTCTGATGCAGATCCATTTGTGCTCTATTCCAAATCTACCGTGATTGGCTCTGGTCTCAAGCTCAGTGCAAACAGCTCAGCAGTGACCATAGCCGCTGGAGGAAAGGGAGATTGGTACCGAGTTGGAGACAGGATTTATCTTGGACTATCAGGAACCGGCACATATGTTACCGTAGATGCCGTTGATGACTTCAGGGGCATAGGAAAAGGTCCTGTGCTGACAATTACTGCTCCTTCTGGGGCGATACCAGCAGCAAGTTCACTACCGGGCGGTTTATATAACGCTGTTTTTCTGACATCGGGACCCGACACAAACCCAAACAGCTATGGAACCACCGGTCTTCCAACCGGCGCAAGTTCTTCTTTTCCAGTGCCAACCGAGTACGCAACAAATGTATCGACGTTAAGCATGATGTCGGGATACCGTTCATATGTTTATTCGGTGCCAAATTCATCTCAAAATTCTAGGTTCATGAGCGCGGATGGAGGCCATTGTAGCAGAATATTAGCAACGAGGACCACGTCATTGACTGATATTCGCGCCTTGAACAATTATCACGTCTGGAAATGGGGACAATACTCGCCTTACACGTATAGTTTTTATAATTTAGGCACCGCAGTTGCAACACACGGATTTGCAACACAAATGACAACACTAACGTATGGGTTCATCAAGCCGGTTGGGCCAGCCAAAATTGATGACATCACCATTCTTGAAGGAACCAGGGTTCTTGTCAAGAATCAAGATGAGAAAAAATTCAATGGAATCTATACTACATCGTATGCAAAGCGTTCTCCGTATGTCTTCATGCTTTACCGGTCAACTGACTTTGACTCCACGACTGCTGTTCTCACTGCGCCGAATGGAGAAGTCAATCCAAATGCGTTCGTGTTTGTTGAGGAGGGCACAATAAACAAGGACACCGGATGGACATGCACGACCGATGCTCCGATCACGTTGGGATCCAGCGAGATCATCTGGGCAAAGTTTACCGGGGCCAGCGGCATTGCGGAAGATCAGGGGGTTGTAGGATGGACCGGAACCCACACCTTTTCCAAATGGGGAACTCTTGTGGACGACCCCAATCCTGTAGGAAAATTCACGTATTTTGGTGATGGAACAAATTGGATCTTGCCCACAAGAAGCACATCTCAGGCAATATATTCTCTTGAGCTTCATTCGGATTCAGTGCTCAAGTTGAGTGCCAACACTCCCACTGCCACGACAAGGATGAACCTAGGCAGCAACGGAGTAGACAATATTTTTGGCTCTACGACGAATGGATTTGAAATGAAATTCATTCGGACAAAGAGCGGGGACGCAGACACGTATCTAGCTGTTTCTGACGGAGACACATTAGGAAAACTCAGCTTCAAGGGATATACGGGAACTTTAGTCGCAAACACATTGGAAGCAGCAAGCATCATCGCAACAGCAAAGGGCGCTGTTGGCGCAACATTGCTAGGTGGCAGCCTTTCATTCCTTACCACTCCATCTATAGCTAGCACCGCGTCTCAAGAAAGGCTTCGCATAGACGACGCAGGATTCGTAACCATATACGGCGTCAGTGGAAATGTAAATAGTACCAATGGTATTGCAAATCTTTTAACCAACGTTACAACAGGAAGCGTCAATCTATTCACTTCTGTTACAAAAAACGAAGATGGAATAAACATTGGAGGCGCAGGTTCCCAAGTGACTATCGGCACTACTAGCGGAAACTCCTCGCTAAACATAAAGGGCTCCACCACTTCGGGAACCGCAACCCTCACGACCAATGCAGCAACAGGGTATTTATTCAATACATCCGCTACCTCCATAAGTCTTGGTGGATCTGCCACCGCCATCACCATGGGATCCTCTCTAGGTAATGGCCTCCCCAGTGGAGTAACCGTTGGAGGAGTTCTAGGGACTGGGGGTGTAGTAACAATCAACAATCCTACGGTAACAATGGCAAACACCGCAGGCACCTCTCCTACTACATTCAACATGAACGGTTCGGCAAATCTGAGGGAACTGATCATAGAGACCTCTACTATTGATTCAACAGCATCAATCTTTAACGGAACGCTTATTGCGGCTGGAAAATTATTTGGAAGAACCACAGCAATATCAATTGGATCAGCAAAGATTCCGGGAACTACAATAAATCCGCAAACGGTGGGCATTGGGGGAACAACTGTCAATGCTGTACCACTCGTTGCGCCAACTGTTTCAGTAACTTCGGGAGGCAGCACATCATATTATTATGCGTATACCGCTGTCTATAATGACGGTTCAGAATCCATTGCCTCTCCAGTAACAGCGAGTAGCGCCTTGTCGAGTACAACTCCTAATAACTCTGTCACAATTACTAATATTGCCAACGCCGTTTCGTATAATTTGTATCGTTTGACTTCTGCTACAGCAACTACGGGTCAAAAAATTGCTGTAACAGCAACACCGCTTCCAGTCACTACAACAGTGGTTGCTGACACCAACTTGCCGGTTGCGTCAAATCTCCTTGTGACTGTTCCCGCACAGCATTCTTCTGTCATTGGGCAATCCAGTTATCAATTGGGATTTTCGGCCAACGCTTCAACCACAAGGGGAAGATTCTCTCTTGCCTCAGGTGGGTTTGCGGCAAATGCAACACCAACCGTTCCCATAGCTGGATCAAGCCAAATGAGCACATATGTGCTTTCCGCGTATACGTATGCACTAAATCAACCGGTCACAATGACGACCGACTGGGTTGGCACAGCTGGAACAGCTCCAACGCTTCTCAATCAGATCATCATCAAGCCAAACAGTACCTATGCATTCAGCATTCTGGTCTCCATCAGCGCATCCGGTGATGCGACACAAGGATCCATGGGAACTGCAGGCGCGACTATCATCACTGAAGGGGTGATATCAAGATTGACTGGCGTAACCACCATTCAAGGTGGCTCGGTTATCTCCAGATGCCAAAGCAATCTTTTTGCCGCCTTAGGATGCAACACAACCAATGCTCCATCAATCACCCTTGTTGATAATGATAACAACGGAATATTCGCAATACAGGCAAAATCAAACACAGGAAGTACTTTGGGTTCTCCGAGTGCGCGTTCCTTGCGATGGACTGCAGTTGTTACAATGTCCGAGTGCGGATAGGAGTAACTCATGCCAGATATTTCGGTTGTCGCAAAAAACAGATCGTCATTCAATGGAATAGACATCACTCCGGATACGACGGAGTCCACAGGATTGAAGATCAATACGTGGACTCCGCCTACGGGTGCTTCGTACGGATTGTCTATTTCGCCGTTGACCGGAACTGATGCCAGGTCCTTGTATCTAGGCAATAGCATCGATATCAAGAATGGAACGGGAACAATAACGTTAAGTGTGCCTCCCTCTACATCTGCCGGATATGTCGCCAATTCCGTACACACCGTTTACCTTCCCACAACAAGCGGCACACTGATCACTTCATCTCAAATTGCAGCCTTGGTTAGCGCTGGTAGTACGACAGCCACGGATGTTCGCACCTTTGATAACCTCTGGACAAATAAGAACACGTTTAAAAGAACAGTTGCGGGATCAACAACAATAACTAGCGCAACATATAATACTCTGCCCAATACGTATGCACTAAACGTGGAAATGGGAAATCTCGGCACTGGAACAGACACCGCCACCACATTATCTGGATCGTCATATACGTATTATGTGGCCACAGCACAAATGCGACCAATGCCGCTCTCGCTTGGTGCAAACGTTACTGTGACTGAAGCATCCACACTGCACATCATGGGAACGCCATATAAAAGTGACACTACAGGAACAGCAACTACTTCCTACGGACTTAAGATCAGCGATAACAATACCGTGAATAATTCAGTTGCTTCTTCAGGATTTACAAATAGCTATGGATTATACGTTACCCAACCTATTGAGGCAACAAACAACTACGCGCTGGCTCTTGCTGCAGATAATAGTGGAACAAACATTGCAAGATTTTATACAGCAAAAAGCACTGGTTCTGAAGTGATGGATAGAGTTGTCGCAGAATTTGGAGGTACAGGTCTTCCAACTACACTATTCTCCTTCTTGGGAACAACGGCGAATTTTTCCATTGCGGCAGGGGGGACAGCGAATCTTTTCACTGGAACAGGAAACAAGACGATTAACATAGGTACGGGAGCAACAGTAAATTCAACGAATATCGCAATTGGTTCAAACGCCGGAACACAGGGATCCACAAGCGTGTATGCGGGAACAACGCTCACCTTGACCCCTGTGTCCACTACAGGGGCAACGTCAACGGGAATAGCCACTAATCCAACCGTTGCCGGTCAACCAAAGACAATCAATATCGGCACCGCCGGTGCTGCTGGAAGCATTACCAACATGCAATTCGGATCACAAGTTGTCGGATCCACATCAAATTTCACATTTGGAATAGCTTCGGCAAAGCGAGGTCCTTCCTTATTAGACGCAAAAGGCGTTTTTGCTTTTGGAACATCATCGTTTGGTACAGTGGCAGGGAGTTCACAATATTCAATCTATAATCTTGCGGGAATGTCAAATCATCCGTGGGCTGGAACAATGATCGGGACTTCAGAAGTAAGAACGGCACTTGTGAGCAATTTTTCTGGACTAGAAGCCGTCTACCCCAATAGTCTAACGACATCTTCCAATTATGTCATGGGCGACGGTACAAGCTCAATTTATATCCCCCCAAATTCCAACTGCTCAATGACAATAGTCATCGCGGCAAATGCATCATCAAAGGGAGAGTGGTGGGAACCAATTTCTTGGAAAGATCTCACATCGACTGGTGGTTCCGCGGACTTTACCATGAATCGTAGTAATGGAACGACATCACTCGTGCAATCCACTTCAACTTCCGAGTTCAATACCACGACCGGTGGTTCCGCAGGCGTCATGTGGCGTCATGGCGTCTATGGCTTATCAACTCGTTGGTTTTCCGCCATATCAGCAGAGGCAAATATGAATTATACTTCAGCGCCTGCTGCTTATCAAACATTTCATTTCAAGTCGAAGCCCATAGAAGCAGCGGAGTTGCGTTCATATTGCGGCACTTTTACTATCAATTCCAAGATAATAACTATTTTCGGCACTGTTAACGCAGACGGCAGCGGTATGTCCTTACTAGCAGCTGGCACCACCACTCTTGTAGGCATTGCACAAGGAATGTTTGTTGGTCACGCTCGTCTGCCCGTAGGAACAAAAGTTGTGAGTGTTAATGGATTAACAATAGAAGTTGACCAGTTTCCCACTTCTGAGCTTACCAGAGATTACTACAACGCCAGAAATGTTGATGGCGCAGCAATATATTTTGGATCTGACAATAGATATAGCAAGGAAAATTCAATTGCAATAGCACCAAAGTCATCATTTTATGGCAATACTTCTCCACCGATAAAAATCAAAGAAAATGCCGTATTTCGACTTCCCATGTACGACGGAAAATATTATATTCGCAGAGATCCTGCCGAGGGGAATAGCGCCTTTGAAAGTGCTTCGTTTGGCCAATCAAACACAGTGGGTCCCCTTTTGCGAGCGTACACCGTAGCTCCGATACAATACACAACCAATTACGATCCGTATGTCAAATATCATTCAGGATTTGCCACTGAAGACAATGCAAATTTTGGACATGCTGGTGGTCAATGGATACTCAAGGGAAATGCAAACATTAATGCCAGCAATTTGTCCATAATGAACGTTTTACAAGAATCATTCAGTGGCAGCATGAGGGAAGGCACTACGATTGCAATTTCCACAAGTTTTGTCTCAAGCTTGCCCTTCATCTCCATCACTGTTAGGAACCGGCAACCACAAAAGGTGTCTGCTTTTTTGGGAACTGGAGTGATTTCTCGCGCTACCGGAGTGGGTAGTACATATAGATTATCGGTTGTATCTACAATTCCCAACGCAATACGCATGGAAATTCCTTCCATGTTGGCGCTTCCAGTGAATTCATCAGGGTCATCTACATATACAGGTCTGGTATCTTCATCTTCATCTTCCACTTTTTCGGTAACATTTTCAAAAATAGCAATCAAGAGATTTGGTTCAACTGCGACTAAAGACAGATTTGTCGCAACCATAACGAGAACAGATGGTACAGGCTCGGTGTCACAGGTCCATACCATCACAGCGGCAGGCTATACCATGACATTCTCCATGCCTGCATTCAATTGGCTGACCCCTGGTCAAATTCTGGAGGTACCTGGTTTGCCAGATGGAATACTGGTGAATCTTTCCGAGCGTGATAGTAACTTTTGGATTAGTAATGCTCTGGATCCCCAGAATGCTAATTATTCCCAATACTACCCTACATATCCCACTCTTTTTAATCTCGACACAGTGGATCCTTTTTGGGGCGTTGTGGGAACTTCATCATCGGGATTAACCGGCATGACGACAGGGGCGAGGTTCCTCGTCGATTCGAACGGTGTATCAAACTACGTTGGCGGAGGCATTAAGACAACGAACATCAAGGTCGAGTATGGAGGAACAGGCTATGCGTTGAATCAGGTGCTGCCAGTTTACCCACTCGCCGGTTATCAGGGATACGGTGGATCACTAAAGGTTACTGAACTGGTGACGGGCAGTACCACTATAAAAACAGCAGTTCTTCAAGAGGCCGGATTCAATTATACAAACAGTATCATCAGTACCGCTCTGACAGACTATAATCCAGGGGTTGGTGTGCCTGTCCAAACAGCAGTTGAATTTGCCGCCTACAACGTTGCGGCAGTCAAATACAGTGCAACCGCACATGTAACCGAAGCGAGATGATGTCATGAGTGTCTCGATTGTTTCTCGCCCAATTACATCCCTGCGCGGAACAGATGTTACCGCTACTGATCTGGATTCATCAGCACTTGTAATCAATGACTGGAGCTATTCAGGAGCGAACAAATACGGAGTTTCCATTTCTTCCAGCACCGTAAAATCCCTGTACATTGAAAATTCCATCGATTTCAAAAACGGAACGGGAATAATAACACTCAGTCGACCTGCATCCGCCACCGATAACTTGCAACTGTACTGGCCAACAGTAGGTGGAACACTTGCTCTGGAGACAGAAGTTACCGCTGCAATTGCTGCGTCGGGAGGAGGCTCAACCTTTGGCCTTAATAGCCTTAACGTGTTTACACTCAGGAATGTTTTCAGAAAAACATTAGATCCCCTAACTCTAACCAGCAACTCATACAACGTTGCAGCGTCCACGTATGCAACAAACGTGGATATTGGAAACACCGCTCCAATAACACTATCCGGAGATAATTCCTATTATTATGTAGCAGCAGTGCAAATATTGCCACCTGCATTAACCATAAAGGTTGGAACCGGAGCAACATTCACCATTACTGCGTCTGCAATTTCCAGCGGATCTGGCGGAGCGATCACGGGTGCCGCCGTCCCAGCAGGAGGAGGAGGATCAGGCTATGCGGTGAATGATCTGCTGTCAGTTATCCCACCCAGTGGAGTTGGTGGAACCCTTGGAGTGTTAAAGGTGACCGCAATTAATACAAACACTACCGCTGTGACCGCAGTTACTGTCGCTACTGCCGGAAGTGGCTATGTCACAAGCAACAACAACGTTGTAACGACAGTGTCGCAAATGGGAAGTACCATTACTGAAGCGTCTACGTTGCATTTTAACCACAGGTATGTGAATAGTGGTTCCGCAACAAGATCTACCACACCATACATAACTGGCCAAACAGGTGGAATAACGGCGTATGTTCTTAAGATTAGCCAAAATTCCACTGGGGGATCCGGGTTTCTCAATGCATATGGCGCATATGTTACCCAACCGTCGGGAGCAACAAACAACTATGCTCTTACACTGAATTTGCTAGCGCTGCAGTACGTTGGTTCCAGCTTTGGTGGTGGTTATTCAGCTTTTGAATCGCAAATTGGATTGAATATTTACAGTCGCCCTAGCATTTCTGCCGGAAACGTCACTACTCCTGCTTACGCAGTCATTGAATTCCCCTTATACTACGTCGGACCCAGTACAAAAAATCCCCGTGACATTAGTACAACTAATTTGCTCTTTAAAGACTCAGTTTCATTTGTGGGAACAGACAACTCCACAGCGAATCTTTTCACTGGAACAACAGCCAAGATGATTAACATAGGCACTGGTTCACTAGTGAGTCAGACAGACAATATCACGATTGGATCATCAACGGGAACGGTGGGAACCACCGCCATTTATGCAGGCGCTACCATGGCGTTGAACGCTTTAGGAGCATCAGGAACAACGACAAACATTGCAACACAGCAGAACGAAGCAGGCGTTACAAAAACTATTGAAATTGGCACAGGAGGATTATCGACAAGTAGCACACGTATGGTTTTTGGTACCAGTTCTGATACCTTAGGTGTTGACGACAAGCATCCCACTGAGACTTTCCTGTTTGGCACTGCATCAAAAAACGACAGGCAAGGCAAGATTTCCTTTTCGTCCACCAATTTTGGCACAACGGGATCAAGTCAATTCAGCATATATGTCTTAAGTGCAATGCAAACCTCTTTGCTCACCGACACAGGAGAATTTGGAAATACGATACTTACCTCTGACGAAGGATCTCCTAGCGCAAATAATCAAGTCTATATACCAAACAATTCGGTTTGCTCTTTTGAGGTAACAGCCAGCGTATTATCATTGGATGGCGGTCTATTTCGCACTGCTACGGCATCAGTAGCAAATCTGGCAGCATTTCCCAACCTTCCTGCTCTTGCCCAAGCATGGGGGAATATTACCCAAGGGATATTGATGGGTGACAAATTTTGTTCATCCGCGTTCGTGGAGATTGCAGGGATAGCCTCCTGCGACAGCAGTGGAAAAGTTACCATTCAACAAATTACCAAACAAACATGCAGTCGACCATATTTGTCACTAGTTGCTTCAACGTCATTCTTGTCTCTTTCAACAAGGCAACAGAACAGGATTCAAATTGCAGGAAATGGCATTGGAATATATGACACTGCACTCACGGCAACTGGTACGTTTTCAGCATACGCGGGAAAATACGACGAAGTCACGGGAGTCAGGTTAACCGGCACGAATGACAATTGGTTGGGATCAAATTCCTTCGCGATGTCGACAGATGGTTCAAACACTGGATTGCTAACAATTGGAGGAGCGCCTTGGGTACAGGTTACAGGGGTTGTGGCTGGAAACTTTGACGGCTCACACGGAAAATCGCCGTATGCATATGAAGATGCACTAAATCGCAATTGGGAAACCGGATGGTCTAAGGAAGTGTCTCTATTGGATATGACTTCCGACAGCGCTTCTACGGGATATAAAGCATGGTTACCTACGTATTTGACTGGGCTACCTACCGCACAAGGAGGTACTGGTCTCTTTCACGGCGCGTATGGGAAAAATTTGACCGTAACAGCTGGCTATAGAGTGCCAACCACTCCCACGTGGCCCATCGGTCCAGGATCATCTCCGGTTTTTCATCCAAATATCCCATTCGGATCAGGAACGCTTGTGCGTTGTCCACAGTGGGGTCTCGGGCTTGGAACCGTTGTTCTTTATCAAATGCCTCTTAATCTTTCTGCCGGTGAAACTGCTGGAGGGAAGGGAAGATATGTCATCTACCCGAAGCCATTCAGAGATTTATCAAATATAAAAGTGTTTGCATATACTGTGCCCTATATGAAATGGACGGCAGTGGTCAAAGTCACTGAATGCAACTGATTTTGATACAATACGACAGGAGATATTGCCGTGCCAGATGATTTTGAATTTCAAGCAGTAAATGGACAATCACAGCAGGCAACAATCATCCAGCCAGCGCCGGATGATGCCATTGGCATAACCATCAAGACATGGCAAAGCCTGAATACAGGATCTGCCTCCGCGGCTATCCTTGCTACTCCAGCCACTGGCGGTACCGAAAACTATGGACTTCTCACGCCAAATATCGGACTGAACTCGCTCACGAATTCAGGAATACTCAAGCTTATACCAAGTGACACTGCCACGGATTTTACCCTGACTTTTCCGGCAATCACTGATTCCTTGCTTGCAAACACGAATACGGCAACACTCTCCAACAAGACAATAAGCGCGACAAATAACACCATCTCTTCGCTGACCAATACGAACTTGAGCGGAACAGCGGGAATAACCAACGCCAATCTTGCCAACTCGACAATATCGGGAGTAGCTCTGGGAAGTAGCCTGTATGGACTTTCCGCAACAAGTGGGTTGTCAGGCACAACCTATGACGGATCTGCAGCATCCAGCTTTTCCCTGAACATGGGGAATGCGAACTCCTGGACAGCAGATCAGTCGTTTGTCAATGTCAATATCTCTGGAACATTGACAACAACCGGCACGACTGTCTACATCAATTCGACAGTTACCACCATCAAGGATCCAGTGATCACCCTTGGCGGATTGGATGGTGGCGGAGCACTTGTTACAAATGACAGCAAGGATAGGGGTATAGAATTCCAGTGGTATGATTCTGCGGCCAAAAAAGGATTTTTCGGATTCCGACGCAGTAACCAGAGATTTGCTTTTGTGCCCGATGGAACCAATACATCTGAAGTATATACAGGAACACTTGGAGATATCGAAGCAACTACGTTCTATGGGGCGCTTTCCGGAAACGCAACCAGCGCCACAACGGCAGCAGGCTTGTCAGCCACGCTAGCCATCGCAAGTGGCGGGACAAACGCCACTACGGCGTCTGCTGCCCGGACCAGCTTGGGGCTTGCCATCGGGTCAGACGTGCAAGCTTGGGATGGCGACCTCGATGCCATCGCTGCATTGACGGCAACCACCGGGTTCCTCAAGAAGACCGCTGCCAATACGTGGGCACTGGACACCGGTTCGTACCTGTCGGGTAACCAGACCATTACCGTCAGCGGGGATGCCTCGGGATCCGGTACGACGGCAATCACCCTGACGCTGGCAACGGTTCCCATCGGGAAGGGTGGCACCGGGCAAACCACGGCTGCTGCGGCCATCACCGCATTGACCGGGACACAAACTGCTGGCACATACCTCCGTAGCGACGGCACGAACGCCGCCCTTGCTGTCATCCAGGCGGCGGATGTCCCCACCTTGAACCAGAACACTACCGGGACAGCAGCAGGCTTGTCAGCCACGCTAGCCATCGCGAGTGGCGGGACAAACGCCACCACGGCGTCTGCTGCCCGGACCAGCTTGGGACTTGCCATCGGGTCGGACGTACAAGCTTGGGATGGCGACCTCGATGCCATCGCCGCACTGACGGCAAACACCGGATTCCTCAAGAAGACGGCTGCTAATACGTGGGCACTGGACACTGGATCGTACCTATCGGGTAACCAGACCATTACCGTCAGCGGGGATGCTTCGGGATCGGGCACGACGGCGATCACGCTGACACTGGCAACGGTTCCCATCGCAAAGGGTGGCACCGGAGCAACCACGGCTGCTGCGGCCATCACCGCCCTGACCGGAACGCAAACCTCAGGCAAGTACCTTCGAAGTAACGGAACCAACGCAGTGTTGGCTGACATTGTGGCGGCAGACGTACCGACCCTGAACCAGAACACTACCGGGACCGCTGCCGGTCTGTCGTCCACGCTAGCCATCGCAAGTGGCGGGACAAACGCCACCACGGCGTCTGGTGCCCGGACCAGCTTGGGGCTTGCCATCGGGTCGGACGTACAAGCTTGGGATGGCGACCTCGATGCCATCGCCGCACTGACGGCAAACACCGGATTCCTCAAGAAGACGGCTGCTAATACGTGGGCACTGGACACTGGATCGTACC
>Ga0209596_1001260_pt1 | contig 22156 bp, 18 predicted proteins | sample M_130807_MF_Meta_FD_187314 | JGI IMG/M metagenome (GOLD analysis project Ga0209596, IMG submission 187314) | Freshwater microbial communities from Lake Montjoie, Canada to study carbon cycling - M_130807_MF_MetaG (SPAdes) (version 2) | ecosystem: Environmental > Aquatic > Freshwater > Lake...
AAATATCCGCCTGGCCAGGGCCTCATGCTCGCGCTCGGAAAAATTTTCGGGCATCCGATCGTCGGCGTGTGGCTCGGTGCGGCGTTCGCGTGTGCGGCGGTGACGTGGATGCTCATGGCGTGGATGCGTCCGCGCTGGGCGCTGCTCGGCGGACTGCTCGCGGCGGTGCATCCTGAAGTGCTCTTGTGGAGCCAGCGGTACTGGGGCGGCTGTCTCGCGCTCGCTGCGGGCGCGCTCGCCATCGGCGGATGGCGGCGCGTGATGAAAATGCCGCGCGTCGGCGATGCATTGCTGATGGCGCTCGGTGGCGCGTTGCTGCTCTACACGCGTCCCTACGAGGGCGGCGTGCTCACGCTGTTGCTCGGCACAGCCCTGCTCGTGTCTGCGTTTCGGAAAAAAATCGCCCTGCGCGATCTAACGTTGCGCGTCGTGATCCCGTGCGCGGCGGTGCTGTGCGTCGCGGCGGCGTGGCTGGGATTTTATAACTCCCGAGTCACCGGCAGCGCGCTGAAGATGCCGTATCAGATCCACACCGCGCAGTACATGGCCGCGCCGATTTTCATCTGGCAGACCGAGCCGCCTCTGCCCGTGTATCACCATGCCGACATGCATGATTTCCACACCGGCTGGGAATTTCGCGGCTATGCAAAGCAGCGCTCACCTGCGGGACTTGCGAGCGGGATCCTCGAGCGCATGTGGCGGCTCGTCCGTGGCGAGATGCGGATTTGGTTTCTCTCAATCTCGCTTGCTGCACTGCCGTTCGCGCTGCGGCGCGACGGCTGGATGCGCTTCACGCTTGTGCTCACGCTCGTGTTCTTCGCCGCACTGATGCTCGTGAACTGGACGTTCTTCCACTACGCCGCGCCGGTGTTTGGCCTGTTCTTTTTCTCCGCCGTGCAGTGCATGAGGCATCTGCGCACTTGGCGCTGGAATGGCAGACCGGTGGGGCTTTTTCTCGCGCGCGGCTCGGTGGTGCTGTGCGTGCTGTCGGTGTTTGCGACGGGACGCGATGTCGCGGCGCAGTTTCCCGACGGCTGGTGGATTCAGCGGCGGCAGATCAGCGAGCAGCTTCATCGTGAGGGCGGGAAGCATCTCATCATGATCCGCTACGCGCCGGGCATCGCGAACGCGAAGGACTTCGGCTACCGCGACTGGACGCGGAACGGTGCGGACATTGACGGCCAGGAAATCGTATGGGCACGCGACATGGACGCGGAGCACAACGCGCGGCTGCTCGAATACTACAAGGCCCGCCGCGCGTGGACGCTCGATGTGGACACGCACGGCACGAAGCTGCTCCCGCTCCCGCGCTGACGCCAAATTTTCCCCGATGCGAATCCTTCTCACGAAGCTCAAGCTCATTGGCGACGCGCTGCTGATCACGCCGACGGTTCACGCAATCCGCGAGCGGTATCCCGATGCGGAGATCGTCGTGGTCGTGCGCAAGGGCACGGAGGGAATCCTCGCGGGCTGCACGGCGATTGATCGTCTGCTCACTGCGGCTGCGCCCGAGGAAAAACGCCGGGGCCGGCTGAACTGGCTCGAAGATTTGCGACTCATCTTCGAGCTGCGGAAAAAGCGGTTCGACTACGCGTTCGAGCTGAGCGACGGCGATCGCGGGCGGTGGATCTGCGCGCTGGCCCGCGCGAAAGTGCGCAGCACAAACGCAGGCGTGTTGCCGCTGAATTTTTTCTGGAAGCGCGTGTTCCGCAGCGTCTCGACTTTCGGCTGGCTGCGGATGCACCGCGTCGAAAAGGATTTCCTCACCGTGGCGCACGAGCTCGATCTCGCAGGCACGCCGCCGCCTCTGTGCTTCGAGCGAGCGCGCACGGTGGCGTCGCAGGTGAGCGCGGAGGCCGGGGAAAAATGCGTGGTGTTCAATCCCGGATCGCGGCTGCCGGAAAAGCGGTGGCCCGAAGACCGGTGGATCGCGCTCGGCCGCGAACTCGCAGGCCGCGGCGACCGCATCGTCGTGAACACCGGCCCCGCCGCGGATGAGATCGTGCTCGGTTCCAGAATCGCCGATGCGATCGGCGCGGATGCGATCAGCACGAAGACGGCGCTCACGTGGCCGCAGCTTGCGCACCTGCTCTATTCCGCGCGGCTGCTCGTGACGGTGGACACGGCGGCGATGCACCTCGCTGCGGCGTGCCAGTGCCCGACAGTTGCGCTTTTCGGCCTCGTGCCCGTGGGCCAATGGAGGCCGTGGAAATCACCGAGCCGCGTCCTCACGGCGCTCGGCGAATGGGGCGAGATCACAGCCGAGGCGGCGCGGCGGGAAAGGCTGATCGAACTCGTGACCACGGAGGCCGTGCTCGCCGCGATCCGCGAGCTGGAGTCGGAGCCGGCTGTGTGCGGCGCGTAGTCCGTCATTCGTCATTGCGGCGCATGGCGGCCAGCCTTAGCGTGCGCGCCCTTTTTATGAAAACCAAAGGCTTCACGCTCTACGACACGACGCTCCGCGATGGCACGCAGGGCACGGGGATTTCGTTCTCGGTCGTGGACAAGATCCGCGTGGCGGAGAAGCTGGATGCGTTTGGGATTGATTACATCGAGGGCGGCTGGCCGGGGAGCAATCCGAAGGACATCGAGTTTTTCCGCGAGGCGGCGAAGCGAAAGTGGAAGCACGCGAAAATCACGGCATTCGGGATGACGCGCGCGAAGAACACGCCCGTGGCGAAGGACGCGCAGGTGAAGACGCTGCTGGATGCGGAGACGCCGGCGGTGACGATTTTCGGCAAGAGCTGGGCGCTGCATGTGGAGCATGTGCTGCGCGTTTCCGCGGACGAGAACCGGCGCATGATCCGCGACACGGTCGCCTTTTTGAAAAAGCGCGACCGCGAGGTGATCTATGATGCGGAGCATTTTTTCGACGGCGCGAAGGACGACTGGGAACATGCGCTGCTGACGCTCGAAGCGGCGGTCGAAGGCGGTGCGGATCTCGTCGTGCTGTGCGACACGAATGGCGGTTCGCTGCCCGACGAGGTCGCGGACATGACGGCGCGAGTGATCGCGCGGCTCGGCAATCCCGTGGGCATCCACACGCACAATGATTCCGGCGTGGGCGTGGCGAATGCGCTCGCGGCGGTGCGCGTGGGCGCGGTGCAGGTGCAGGGGACGATCAACGGCTACGGCGAGCGCGTGGGGAACTGCGATCTCGTGAGCGTGATCCCGACGTTGCAGCTCAAGATGGGCCGGCAAGTCGTGCCGAAGCTGGAGAATCTGCGCGACCTCTCGCACTTCGTCGCGGAACTCGCGAACGTGCCGCCGAACATCCGGGCGCCGTACGTGGGCGGCGCGGCGTTCACGCACAAGGGCGGCACGCATGTGAACGCGGTGCAGAAACTGACGCGCACTTACGAGCACGTGGACCCCGCGCTCGTGGGCAGCCACCGCACGATCGTGGTGAGCGAACTCAGCGGCCAGAGCAACGTGCTGATGCGCGCCGAGGCGCTGGGCTTCACTTTTGAAAAGGGTGCGCCGGAGGTGAAGGAGATCCTCGCGAGCGTGAAGCGGCTGGAGAATGAGGGCTACGAATTCGAGGCCGCGGAGGGCAGCTTCGAGCTGCTGATCCGCAAGCATCTCGGGAGGCACAAGCCTCTCTTTGAACTGCACGAGTATCACGTGTCATTCCGCCGCACCGCGGATGGCGCGTGGGACAAATGCGAGGCGACGGTGAAGCTGAAGGTGAAGGGCGAGGAGGCCTACGTGGTCGCCGAGGGCGATGGCCCGGTGAACGCGCTCGACGCCGCGCTGCGCAAGGCGCTCGCGCCATTTTTCCCGAAGATCGCCGGTATCCAGCTCGAGGATTACAAGGTGCGAATCATCAACGGTCAGCAGGGCACCGGCGCGCGCACGCGCGTGCTCATCACGAGCACGGACGGCGATGACACCTGGGGCACCGTGGGGGCGAGCGACAACGTGATCGAGGCAAGCTGGCTCGCGCTGGTGGACAGCTTCGAATACAAGCTCGGGCGCAGGTAACCGCCCCGCGTAGCCGCGTTTGTGAAAGCGCGGGCTGATCCTTCGTCACGGGCCTCTCGGGAAAAATCAGCCCGCGCTTTCACAAACGCGGCTACGAGTGCGCGGCGCTCCATTGGATTTCGTGACAAAAGCCCGCTTGACGTTGACGCTCGCACTCCGGCTAATACGCCGCTTCGCGCCGGGGGCATCCATCCGGCGCTCCATACCAACCACATGAAGTCACGCATCCTCACCCACTGCATTGCCGCGATCCTGATTCTGCCGGTCGCGCCGCTGGCGCTTTTCGTTTCGCAGACCGCACATGCGCAGGAGGCGCCCGGCATGCCGCTGGTGAGGGCGATCGAGGTGCAGTTCGTGGGGCCGCAGACGGTGTCGAAGGAGAGGATCATCGCGAACATGCGCACGCGCGTGGGGCGTCCGTATTCGCCGCGGGTGACGGAGGAGGACGTGCGCAATCTTCACGCGACCGGCAACGTCGCGAACGTGCGGATCTACGGCGAGCCGCAGGGTGACGGCATCCGCGTGATCGTCCTCGTGACTACGAAGAGCACGCTCGCGGAGGTCGTCTTCAACGGCAACACGCAGGCGACGACCGCGAAGCTGCAGAAGGAAATTTCATCGAAGGTCGGAGGTGCCGTCAGCGAGTCGTCGCTGGAGGCGGACCGGCAGAAGGTCATCGAGTATTATCAGGGCAAGGGCTACGGCGACGTGGACGTGCGCTACCGCACGGAGAATGTCGGCAAGCAGGGCGCGGTGCGCGCCGTGTTCACGGTGACGGAGGGTGCGAAGGGCAGCATCAACAACACCGTCTTTGTCGGGAACAACTCGGTGAAGCGCTCGGAACTCCTGAAGGTCGTGAAGACCAAGCCGAAGGGCGTGATGAACTTCCTCTCCGCGACGGCGGGCAAGCTGAACAACGATCTGTTCGACGAGGACGTGCGTGCGATTCGCGAGCTTTACCAGAGCAAGGGCTTCATCCAGGTGGACGTGAAGCGGCCCGGCGTCTCGCGCACCGGCTCAAAGGTGGAGGTCGCTTTCCACATCGTCGAAGGCCAGCAGTTCCACGTCGGCAGGACGTCGCTCTCCGGTGCGCGCGTGTTTGCCGCGGACGAGATCACGCAGCGGCTGAAACTCAAGCCCGGCGCGATTTTTTCGCCGCAGGCGCTCGCAGCGGACATCAAGACCATCCGCGACATGTACGGCACGAAGGGCTACCTCGATCTCTCGGTCATCCCGTCGCCGGTGCCCACGGGTGGCGGACGGATGGATGTCAATTTCCAGCTCGACGAAGGCGTGGCGTACTACGTGGACAAGGTGAACATCGCCGGCAACACGAAGACAAAGGACAAGGTGATCCGCCGCGAACTCGCGCTCGCGCCCGGCGATCTTTTCAACACCGTCCGCATGGACGCGAGCCGTGCGCGCCTCGACAACCTGCAATATTTCTCCCGCACCGAGGTGCGTCCCGCCGAGCCGCTCATCTCCGTGCCCGGCCGCCGCGATCTGAATGTGGACGTGGCCGAGAAGCAGACCGGGTCGTTCAATTTCGGCGCGGGCTTCAGCTCGGTGGACAGCCTGCTCGGATTCGTCGAGCTCACGCAGGGAAATTTCGACTTGTTCAACTGGCCCGGCAAGACGGCCACCGGCGAAAAGAAGAAGAACGCCTTCACGGGCGGAGGGCAGAAATTCCGCACGCGCATTCAGTACGGCTCACAGCGCAAGGACTTCATCATCAGCCTCACCGAGCCGTACTTCATGGACAAGAAGCTCTCGCTCGGCAGCGAACTTTACTACCGCGACGCGAGCTACACGAGCAGCGTGTACAATGAGCGGCGCTACGGCGGCGAAGTGTTCATGCGCTATCCGCTCAATGATTTTACGGCGCTGCGCCTCGAATACCGTCTCGAGGAAATCCAACTCCACAGCTTCTCCGCCTTTGCCTCGCCGCAGATCCTCGCGGAGCGGCAGAACTGGCTGAAGAGCCAGGTCAGCGGCTCCATCACGTACGATTCGCGCGACCGCGTCTATCTTCCCACCAAGGGCTGGCGCGCGGACGCGCAGCTTTACGTCGCCGGCGGCTTCCTCGGCGGCAATGAGAGCATCTACGGCTTTGACCTCAGCGCCTCGAAATACATCGCGCTGCCGGGCGACACGATCCTGTCCTTCGAGGGCCAGATCGCCGGAGTGGACACCTGGTCGAATGGCACCCGCGTGCCGATTTTCGACCGTCTCTATCTCGGCGGTGCGAACAGCCTGCGCGGCTTCCGCTACCGCGATGTCGGCCCGAAGGACAATTTCGGCGAGCCCATCGGGGGACGTTCGCTCGCGCGCTTCACGGCGGAATACACCATCCCGATCATTGAGAAAGTGCGCGCGGCACTTTTCTATGACATCGGCTTCGTGAGCAGCGGCTCGTATCAGTTCAGCGCCAAGAAGGATCCGAACGGCTCCGGCGGGCTGAACAGCAACTACGGCATCGGCCTCCTGCTGGAGATCCCGTCCATCGGCCCGATCCGCATTGACTACGGCATCCCCATGCAGTCCGACCGGTTCAACAACTCCGGCGGCAAATTCCAATTCAACATCGGTTACAAATATTGAGCGCCCTCGCGGGTCAAATCACACCTTCACACATCACAGCTTCACACCTTCACACATGAAAAAACACCTCATCATCCCAATCCTGTCCTTCATCCTCTCGCTCGCGTTTGCGGGTACCGCCTCCGCCGAACTCAAGATCGGCACGGTGGACATGAAGAAAATCTTCGAGTCCTACTGGAAAACGAAAGACGCCGAAACCACGATGAGCAATACGCGCTCCACGCTGAAGCGCGACCTCGATGAGCGCATGGAGAAGCGCAAGGAGCTCCAAGACTCGATCGAGAAGCTCAACGACGAAATCAAGAAGCCCGAACTCGCGCAGGCGACCGCGCAGAAAAAGGCGAAGGAGCGCGACGACAAGATCGGCGAATGGCAGACGATGATGCGCGAACTTCAGCAGTACCAGGCCGAGAAGGAGAAGCAGCTCGCCGACCAGACGCTCCGCATCCGCAACGGCATCGTGGCGGAAATCCTGGAGATCGTGAAGGCCAAGACGGATTCGGAAAACTACGACCTCGTTTTTGATACCTCGGGCAACAGCATCAACAACGTCCCGGTCGTGATCTCCGCAAAGGCCAGCTACGATTTCACGAAGGAGATCCTCGAGAAGCTCAACGCGACGCGCCCGAAAGCTTCCGCCGAGCCCGAGAAGCCCGCGGATCCGAAGAAGCCCAAGAAGTAAGCCCGTCGTGGAGATGACCGTTTCAGAGCTGGCCGCCCTTGTTGGCGGCCAGCTTGCTTCCGGGGCCGACGGTTCGGCGAAGATTTCCGGTGCCGCCGCGCTCGCCGAGGCACTGCCGGGCGAGGTCACTTTTTTCGGAAATCCGAAATACCTTTTGAAGCTCCGTGCGTCGAGGGCCACCGTCGCCCTCGTGCCGCTCGCATTCGCCGAGGAGGTTTCCGCAGCGTGCATCCGCTGCGAAAACCCGACGCTCGCATTTTCCAAGGTCATCGAAAAATTCGCGCCGCCGCCCGTGCATTTCGCACCGGGCGTGCATCCCACAGCGGTCGTCGCACCCGGGGTGAGGCTCGGCGCAGGCGTGAGCATCCAGCCGCATGCGGTGATCGAGGCGGGCGCGTCCATCGGCGACGGGACCGTCGTCGGCGCGCACAGCTACATCGGGCACGAGGCACAGATCGGCGGCGGCTGCCTCATCCATCCGCGCGTGATGATCGGCTTCCGCTGCAAAATCGGCAGCCGCGTCATCCTGCACAGTGGCGCGGTGCTTGGCGGCGACGGCTTCGGCTTTGAGCTGCAAGACGGACGGCAGGTGAAAATCCCGCAAATCGGAATCGTGCAGGTGGACGACGACGTCGAGATCGGCGCGAACTCCACCGTGGACCGCGCGCGCTTCGGGCGGACGTGGATCGGTGAGGGGACGAAAATTGATAACCTTGTGCAAATTGGCCACAACGTCGTCATCGGAAAACACTGCATCCTGTGCGCGTTCGTCGGCGTCTCGGGGAGCACGAAGATCGGCGATTACGTCACCCTCGCGGGGCAGGTCGGCACGGTCGGGCATGTGGAAATCGGCGACGGCGTGATCGTCGGCGCACAGTCCGGCGTGAGCAAGACGCTCGCCGTGAAACAGATCTACATGGGCAGCCCTGCGGTTCCTGCACGCGAGTGGAAGGAGCAGGTCGCGCAAATCCATAGCCTCCATAAACTCCGCACTCGCGTGGCCCGTTTGGAGCAGCTTTTGGGCGAGCTGGAAAAATCAATTCAGCCCGAGATATAGTCGTTTGCGCCGGGAGTGAACGCGCCCGTGGTTTGCGTGTCCAATGCACGCCATGAGCAAGCGCCAGACTGCCCGAAAACCCGCCGCCCGCGGACCGAAACGCACCGCAACCCGGCCCGCCGCCCGCTCGCGAAAGCGCCACCTCGCGACGGTCCGCACGCCATTCCAGCGGCAGTTCGAGTTCGCCTCGGAAGGCCGCTGGTTCGACCTCCGTGCGATCTTCGACAAGCTGAACGCACGTTATTTTCGCAACCGTCTCCGCGAATACACGATCATCTGGGGTCGCCGCCGCCGCGAGCGGCCAAGAAGTTACATCGTCTTTGGCAGCATCCAGGAGGAGGATCGGATGATCCGCATCCACCCGCTGTTGGACCGGCAGTTTGTGCCGACGTGGTATCTCGAATACGTCGTCTTCCACGAAATGCTGCACGCCGTGGTGCCCGACCGGCACGACCGCGCGGGCCGGCGCATCGTGCATCACGAGGGCTTTCTGAAAAAGGAGCGCCGCTTCCGCCACTATCGTCGCTCGCAGGAGTGGGAGCAGGAAAACCTCGGCCGCTTCCTGCGTTGAGGACGTCCGCTGTGACGCCGGCCATCCGGCCTTGGAAGTTGGACGTTCGGCCCGCCGCAAGCGCGTTGCGAATGGGAACGCGCATCGCGACATCGCTGCGCCGCTGCGCGGAACGTCCGCCGCCCCATCCTTTTCTGTTCCCACGCTCCCTCCCTTTCCGGTAAACAACCGGGTTCCCTGATGAAAACCCCGGCCATACTCCGCACGATCGTCCTCGCCGCCGCCTCCGCGCTCGCGGCCTGCACCGGCACGGGCACCGGCGCGAAGCCCGCCGCGAAGCCCGAACGTCTGCAAACCCTCGCGGTCCGGCCCGAACGGCCGATCAGTACCACGGCCTCGCGCCGGATGTATGTCCGCACGACGGCGTATCATCACAGCGAACCCGGCGGGCGCGCGACGGCGGTCGGCGGCTACCTCAAGCCCACGCACAGTGCCGCGGCGGACTGGAGCTGGCTGCCCGCGGGCACGCGCTTCCGGATCCTGGCCACGGGCGATGAATACATCGTCGAGGACTACGGCAGCGCGCTCGTGGGGCGCTACACGATCGACATCTACAAGGCCACGCGCCCCGAGATGAACGCGTGGGGTGTGCGCTACGTGGAGATCGAGGTTTTGCAGCTCGGAAGCTACCCGACCAGCCTCGCGGTGCTCATCCCGCGGCAGAAATACCCGCACGTCCGCGCGATGGTCGCCGGGCTTCAGAAAAAGGTGCGCCGCTAGCTGCGGGAGAAATTTCCGTGGCTGCCAACGCCCGTTCCACCGCACACCGCCTGCTCGCCGAGTGGGAGCGCAAGCGCCCGCACGCGGACGAACTGCTGCACGAAAAGCTCGCCTCCTCGAAGCTCTCCGACCGCGACCGCGCGCTCGTCACCGAACTTTACTACGGCGTCCTTCGCCGCCTGAGCGAACTCGATTTCCTCATCGCCCGCCTGCGAGATGGCGAGGTGGACGACGACACGCGCGCCGTCCTCCGCCTCGGGCTCTACCAGCTTTTCCACACGCGCATGCCCGCCTTTGCCATCGTGAAGGAGACCGTCTCCCTCTCACGCCGTGCCGGCGGACTCGTGAACGCCATCCTCCGCCGCGCCGACCGCGAGCGCGATTCTTTGCAGTCCGCGCTCGCCACCGCACCGCTCCCCGTCCGCACGAGCCATCCCGATTTTTTGCTGGAAAAATGGACGTCAAATTTCGGTGCCGACGCCGCGCTCGCGCTGGCCGAATGGAACAACACCCCCGCGCCCGTCCTCCTCCGCGCAAACACCCTCCGCACCACGCGCGACGAACTCCTCGCCTCTCTGCCCGGTGCCGAGCCGCATCCCTTCCACCCGCTCGCGCTCCGCGCCCCGCGCATCCCGGTTGACTGGCTCGAACGCGGCCTCTGCTACGTCCAGGATCCGAGCACACTCGCCGCCTGCGACATGCTCGATCCGCAGCCCGGCGACACCGTCCTCGACGCCTGCGCCGCACCCGGCGGCAAGACCACCTACATTTCCGCGCTCATGCGCAACGAAGGCCGCATCATCGCCAGCGACCTGTGGGAAAGCCGCGTCGCGCGCCTGCGCGAAAATTGCGAACGCCTCGGCACAACGAACGTCCGCGTGCTCGTCCTCGACACGATGAAGGAATCCGACGAACTCGCACCACGCAGTTTTGATCGCATCCTCGTGGACGCGCCGTGCAGCAACACCGGCGTCATCCGCCGCCGCGTGGACGTGCGCTGGCGGTTGAGCGAAGAAGATTTCCTCCGCATGCCCGCGCAACAGCTCGCGCTCCTGCGCCGCTGCGCCGGGCTTTTGAAAAGCGGCGGCACGCTCGTCTATTCCACCTGCTCCCTCGAGCCCGAGGAAAACGAACACGTCGCCGACGAAGCCCCGCGCACCATCCCCGGCCTGCGCCTGCACACCACGCGCCACATCCGCCCGTGGGTGGACGCCGTGGACGGCGCCTTCTGCGCGAAGTTCGTCGCGGCGTGAATGTGGGGGCGACAACCTGTCGGCCCTGTCCGTTCGATTCAGTGCTGAATCTTTCCGTTGGCCTGCTTCTTCACTTCTTCAATGAAATAGAAACAGAAAGCATCCATCGCCTTCGACAACTCATCGCTCGAAATTTCCTCGTTGTAGATGCACTCGAATTCTGTAGGCCGGCCTTGGAGGCTCACGTTGAGTTTGAGTGAGTATTTCAGTTCGGCGAACAGCCAAGTGAATTGCGCCTGAACGTCAAATGGGCGGGTGCCTGAGCGGGTAAAACCATGTAGCACTACGTTAAATTGGATCTGCTGAAACGAAGTGTCGGGTGTCATATTGCCCTCGATTTCGGAAACAGAAATCAGTCCCGGCAGATTTTTCTGAATCCCGTGACTTGATGAGAGCCCGATTTTTCCCCACGAAATGGACACGTTCACTTTTGCGGTGGCGAACAACTCGCCAAGGCTTGCGAGTCTAGGCCCGACTCGTTCCCAAGCTGGAAGGACTTGCTTTGAAACAATTCGTCTCGTGTTAGTCGCATCGCGCGGGCTAGCCGCTTCGATGTGCTGCATCTCACGCTTCAAAAGCGCGATCTCCTTGTCCACATCCGTCGGCTCCGAAATCTCCTCGCCGCGCGCACCTCGCAGGTAGAGTTCCATCGCCTCGATTAGATGATCCGCGATGAAAACCGTGATGTCATCGAGTTCGCCTTGATCACCTTTTGAGAGAGCGAAGATGTAGGCGCTGCGCTCCTGCGTGCGGATGACGACTGGCGGGAATCCGGCCTGCATGAGGATGAGGTTTGTGAGCAGCCGCGTCATGCGGCCGTTGCCATCGTCGAACGGATGAATGGCGGTGAACTCGTGGTGGAAGCGCGCCGCGATTTCAACGATGTGCTTTTCACTGCGCGTGCAATCCTCGCGATATGCGGCGATCAGGTCGCGCATCCGCGCGGGTGTTTCGGTCGGAGTTGCGTAGAATTTTCGCTCGCCTGTCGTCGTGCGGCGCGCATTCGGCTCGGTCTTGTATTCGCCGACACGGATCACTTTCCGCACGGGCTGCCCGTCGGCGTTCTCCGCCTCGACGTAATGATCCTCGACGAGGATGACTTTGTGCAGTTCGCGGATGACGGCCTCGGTGAGAGTTTCCTTTTTGCGGATGAACTCCAAAAGGTAGTCAATCGCCGCGTGGTGGCCGCGGATGTCGAGGTGATCCTTGAGCGGTTTGCCTTTCGCGGTGAGGCCCTCCATCAAAAATGTCTCGGTCTCGCCGAGCGTGAGCACGTTGCCTTCGAGAGCATTCGAGTGATACGTCCACCACAGGCGGAATTTTTGCATCACGCGCTCCTCGATCTCGCGGGGAAGCGGACGGACCGAGTCGAGTTGGCTGCGCAGTTCAGCGACGCGGGCGAGCTTTGGTGCGAGCGCGGACATGGCTATGCGGTAGCACGATTGACCGCGCTGAGCACGGCTTTGATCGCGGCGAGTTCCACGTTCGTGTCCACGCCTGCGCCCCATTTCGTGCGGCCGTCGGCGAGCTTGATCTGGATGAATGCGAGCGCGCTCGCCTCGGTGCCGCTGCTGAGCGACTGCTCGCGGTAATTCGCGACTTCAAACTTCGGCGTGCCCGCTGCATTGAGCGCGTGGACGAATGCGGCGATCGGGCCGTTGCCCTGGCCGGTGAGCGCCACGTCGGCGCCCGCCTTTCGCGCGGAGGCGCGGCAGGAAAATGTGCCGTTCACACCGTCGGCGTGGAAGTGAATCAGCTCCCACGGCTCGGTACGCTCGATGTATTCGCGCCAGAACATCCCCTTCAGTTCCGCGGCGGTGACCTCGCGGCCGAGCGCGTCCACGGCGTCGTTTGCGAGCGGGCCGAATTCGCGCTGCATGTCCTTCGGCAGCTCGATGCCGAATTCGCTCTCCAGCAAGTACGCCACGCCGCCTTTTCCGCTCTGCGAATTCACGCGGATGACCTCGCGGTATTCGCGCCCCACATCAGCAGGGTCAATCGTGAGATAAGGCACGTCCCAGTGCGCAGGACTGGATGTTGGATGTGGGATATTGGATGTCGCACGTTGCCTAGCCTCCAAATCGATGCGGTGCTTCTGCTGATTTTCAGCCATTGTGATGATGCGCTCCCACTCACTCAGGCCCTTTTTGATCGCATCCTGATGCGAGCCGCTGAACGCCGTGAACACCAGCTCACCCGAATACGGATGCCGCGCGGGGACGGTCATGCCAGTGCAGCGCTCGTAGATTTCGCGCAGCGCGTTCAGGTCGGAAAAAACGAGGCCCGGCGCGAGGCCGTGCATGTAGCAGTTCATCGCCACGGCGACGATGTCGAGGTTGCCCGTGCGCTCGCCGTTTCCAAAGAGCGTGCCCTCCACGCGGTCCGCGCCCGCGAGCAGGCCGAGTTCCGTCGCGGCGATGCCGGTGCCGCGGTCATTGTGCGTGTGCAGCGAGACGATGATCGAATCGCGGTTGCGGAGGTTCGTGCACATCCACTCGATCTGATCGGCATACACATTCGGCATCGCGACCTCGACGGTGTCGGGCAGGTTCAGGATCATCGGGCGTTGCGGCGTCGGCTGCCACACGTCCATCACGGCCTCGGAGATTTCCTTCGCAAATTCCACCTCCGTCGCGCTGAAGCTCTCGGGCGAATATTGCACCCGCACGTCCGTGCCGCCTTTTGCCAGACGCGGAATGCGATCCTGAATCCACTGCGCGCCGCGCACGGCGATGTCGCGGATTTCGTCCTTCGATTTTCCGAAGACCACGCGGCGCTGCGCCGGAGACGTGGAATTGTAGAGGTGGATGATTACCTTCTTCGCCCCGACGAGCGACTCGAACGTGCGCTCGATGAGATCCTCGCGCGCCTGCACGAGCACCTGCACCGTCACGTCATCCGGGATGTGCCCGCGCTCGATCAGCGTGCGGTTGAACGCAAATTCCGTGTTCGACGCCGCGGGAAAACCGATCTCGATTTCCTTGAAGCCGCACTTCACCAGCGCATGGAACAGCTCCAGCTTCTGCGCGACATTCATCGGCACCGCGAGCGCCTGGTTGCCATCGCGGAGATCCACGGAGCACCAGATCGGCGGCTTCGTCAGCGTGCGCGAAGGCCACTGCCGCGCGGGCAGGTGAATCGGCGGATACGCGCGATATTTCGAGGAAGGATTGGAAAGCATGGGAGTGGAAATTTTCGCAGGCGGCGGAAGGGAAGGGAGCCGTTCATTTCCGCCGCCCGGTGGAAATGCCAGCCCAAATACGCTGGAACACGCAAACTGCGCGGATTGCGCGCAGCGAAACAGCCCTCCGGCACGGTGCCGCCGGAGAATCGGGGCACCCGCTCAGTTGCCGGAGAGCGGCGTAAGTCGGCTGTCGTGCAGAAAAATCACCGCAGAATGAAAGCAGGCGCGCCACGGATGGCAAGGGCGTGTTTTGTGCAGTCGTTCCGGGTGCGGCTAAAGCCTCACGCGCGGGGGGGAAATTGTCAGTTTTCCGTCATGGTTGGCATCCGGCAAAACGGAGATTTATGATCGAAACTTTACAAACAAAATATTGCCCTGCCCGCTGATGCGATGAAGAATGCGTCCGCTAATCTGGAAAGTAATTTCCAGCCTCGGCGAACTCAACGAGCATCACGATCAAGCAACCGAAAATCCGATGAAAACGAACACCTCGCTCTTCCGCAGCATCGCCGCCGCACTCGTTTTCGGTGCGGCTCAATTTGCATCGAATGGGCAGACAGCCTCAACCACCGATCCGGTCGGCTTTGTCACATTGAGTATCAGTGGGACCGGCGGGACGAGTCCAGTCGCCTACACGTTCGCTTCTCTCGGACTTCAGAGGGCGGTTGCGTTTCAGTCAACGACGACCTCGGTCGCAGGATCCGTGACCCTCGCGGATTCCAGCGCATCTTGGACAGACAACCAGTACAATAGCGCTACAGCAGGCGCACCGCCGACTCACTACGTTGAAATATTGTCCGGCACCGGTGCGGGGACGATCTACGACATCGTGACCACGGATGGTACAGCAAAAACATTGACGCTTGGCACCCAACTCGCCGCCGGAATCACCACCGGTGCTACTTATCGGATCCGTCCGCACTGGACGATCGCCGCAGTTTTTGGTGCGGCGAACGAGAGCGGCCTCGGAAGCGGATCAGCCGCCGCGGCCGATCAGATTCAACTGTTCAGGAATGGCGGGTACGTAGGGTATTTTTACCAGACCGCAGGGCGCAACGTGCTTTTGAACGCGTGGGTTTCAGCCAGCGATCTGACCGCCAATGCCGGTAACACTGTGATTTATCCCGGTGATGGAATTGTGATCGCACGGAAGCAAAGCGCTGCATTGAGCGTGATCCTGAACGGTGTCGTGAAGACCGGTCAGACATCGCTGCCCGTGATCTCGGGCTACTCATTGCTCGGGAATGTGTATGCTTCCGGGATGACCCTGAGTAACTCAGCGCTTTACACGGGAGATACAGCAACCGGCTTGGCGCCCGGGAGTGCCGCGACGGCCGATCAGGTGGTGTTTTGGAATGGCACGGGGTTCGTCTCGTATTTTTACCAGACTGCGGGCCGCAATGTCTTGCTGAACGCATGGGTTTCGGCAAGCGACCTGAATACGAATGCCGGGAATACTGCAATTCCCGCTGGCACTGCGATCTTCATCAAGCGATCCGGCTCGGCCTTCAGTTGGGTCGCACCGCAGTTCCCGGCGACATTCAATTGAACTCCTGAACTCTTGGACGCCCGGAATTTTTTACATGCACATTTCGCTTCAAAGCCTCATTGTTTCCGCCCTTGGTTTTATCGGTGCTATTTCCGCCAACGCTGCGACAGTATCGTGGGGAACGAATGGGACCACCGGCATCATCAATCAGGCTTCTACGGCCTTGCCGATAGGCAATTGGATACAGATTGGATATTTCGCTACGCTCAGCGACGCTCAAATCACTCTCGATGCTGGAGTGCTTTCGGGTCCGAATAGTACGGCAACGCTCAAGGCGGATTTTGTGACGTTCAGTTCGGGACAGGTCAACTCACCGCCAGGCGCTGGAGGCTTGTTTTTGGGAAATCAAACGAACACAGGTTTTGCGAACCAGCAGATTTTTCTGTGGGCGATGCAATCCACCAACAACTCGACTTTGAGTGATGCCATCGACAGCGTGGTTCAGCAATCGATCGTTTACGTGCCGAAGGCGACAACGCCCACATTCGGAGATGCTTGGCAGTTTCCCGGTGATCCAGGCATTCCGATCGCAATTGACTTGGCCGCTCTGACCACCGTGGGGAGCAAGATTTTGTACGGCACATTCACTGCGGGTGCCAACAATCCGTCGTTGGCCAGTGCGGGATTCACCAGCTCGAATAATGCGCTTCAACTCGCGCCTGTTCCCGAGCCTTCGACCATCGTGCTCGGTGCCGTCGCGGCGCTGATGGCGGCGGGGCGGCGGAAACGCCGTCGCGCGTAGGCCGCCCGAAAAAATCGGCTCACTCAAGGGCAAGCCTGCGGGCTTGCCTTTGTGATTCCCGGAGACACAGCATCCGGGACTCATGCCTGAATTCCGATACAGCGCGCGCAATGCCCAGGGAACGCTTGTGGATGGCGTCGTGACGGCCAGCGATCGTTCTGCCGCGATCGCGATGGTCGAGCAGAAGCGCTGCGTGCCGATCCGCGTGCAGCCGGTCGAGGCCGGTGCCGTGGCGGCACCACAGCAGAAAAGCCCCGCGACCCCGGCAGCCGGGGCGCAGGCACCGAAGGAAACCTCATCCGCGAAATCGCCACCGGCCAAGACGGCGGAAGCGGGCGCGAAGACGCTCACCGTATCGAAGCCGGGTGCGGCGGCGTCTGCCCCGGCGGGCGGAGGGATGAAGCTCAGCTATTCGCAGCAGTATCTCTTCAGCGAGCAGCTCGCGCATCTGCTCGGCGCGGGCATGACGCTCGACGAATCGCTCGGCGTGCTCGTGAAGCGCCTCAAGCATCCGAAGCTCCAAGCGCTTTCCAAATCGCTCCACCAGTCGCTCGTGGATGGCCGCAGCCTCTCGCAGGCGATGCGCGATTTCCCGAAGATCTTCTCGCCGCTCTACGTGAACATGATCTCGTCCGGCGAGGCATCCGGCTCGCTGCCGACCATCCTGCGCCGGCTCACCATCCACATCGGCGAGGTGAAGGCGCTGCGCGACAGTGTGCAGCAGGCGCTGCTCTACCCGGCCGTCCTCGTCGTGATCGGCGTCGGGCTGATCGTCATTTTCATGAACACGATGGTGCCGCAGCTCATCTCGTTCTTCAAGGACACCGGCACGCAGCTCCCCGGTCCGACGCAGATGATCATCAACATCAACAACGCGCTCATGCGCTATTGGTGGCTCGTGCTCGGCGCGCTCGCGGGCGCGTTCCTGCTTTTCCGTGCGTTCATCGCCACGCCGTCGGGCCGCGTCACTTGGGGGCGGTTCAAATGGACGGTGCCGGTGTTCAGCCGCATCCCGCGCTTCCGGCTCTACGCGCAGTTCGCCCGCACGCTCGGCACGCTCACGCAGAATGGCGTCACACTCCTGCGTGCGCTCGAACTCCTCGAGGACATCGCGGGCAACGAATTCATCCGCCTGCGCATGGAGCAGGTGCGTGCCGCCGTCGTGGACGGCGCGACGCTCTCCAACGCGCTCGCGCACCAGAAGATCTTCCCCGAGATGTTCGTGGACATGATGAGCGTCGGCGAGCAGACGGGGAAATTCTCCGACACGATGAACCTCATCGCCGACGTGTACGAGCGCGAGCTGGACAAGCAGGTCAAAGTCGTCAGCACGCTCATCCCGCCCATCGTCATGGTGATTATCGCCGCCGTCATCGGCACCGTGATCTACGGAATCCTGATCGCCGTCTTCAAGCTCACCGGCGGCCTGCACCGGCGGTGAGAGCACGGGCGGGCATCATTCATAGTGCGTCCACATGCGGATGACTTTCACCGTCCGTTCCTTCGCATAGACCTGATACACGAGCCGGTGCTGGATGTTGATGCGCCGTGAAAATGCACCAGCCAAATCGCCCATAAGTTTCTCGTAGGGCGGAGGATTCTGAAACGGATTCTTCGCGAGAATATCGAGAAGCCGCTGCGCCTGCGGCTTGAGATTCGAGGACCCGATCTTCTTCGCATCCTTCTGCGCGTGCTTCGTAAAGACGACGGCCCAGCTCACCAGCCGGGCTTGCTGGATGCCTTGCTCAGCGGTTCCGCCATGCCTTTGCGGATCGAGTCGCGCATCCCGGGAATTGAGACGAGGTGGAGCGTTTCCTGGATGCTCCGCCAGTCCTCCTCGGACACGAGCACCGCATTGGAACGCTTGCCCGTGATCTGGATCGGTTCGTGCGAATCCGCCGCGTCATCGAGGAGCTGGTAGAGTCGCGAGCGGGCCTGCGTGACGGGAAGCGAAGTCATACGCAAAGCGTGCGGGAAAGCGTGCGCTTTGTCAAATGATGGAATCTCTCAACCGGAATCAGCTCCACCCGTGCGCGGCGCGGACTTTGAGCATCACGTCGAGGATCGCGTTCCACGTTTGCGCCTGTTCGAGCTTCGCGTTCGGGAACATGCAGCCGTCCCAGCAGATGTGCTGGATGCCACGCGCGGCGGCGTCCTTCAGCCAGTAGCCGGCGCATTTCACGATATCGAGTTTGCCGTTCGGATCGTCGGCCGGGCAGTGCTTGCCGGTCTTGTCGTGCGCGCCCGCGCCGTGGACTTGGCCGTCGTTCTGCGCGACGTGGAAATCGAACGTCCACGGGCGCAGCTTGTCGGTCATCTTTTCGTAGGCGGCGTAAAATTCCGCGGCGCTGTAGCCTTCCTTCACGAGCGCGTGTTCGGGCGCGTTGTAGCCGAGGAGGTAGAGGTAGGTGTGTGCGAGATCCGCCTGGAAGCCGACGGTCTTCGGCATCCCGACCGCTTCGAGCAGGTCGAGCATGTCCTTCCATGAATGCATGCCCGCCCAGCAAATCTCGCCTTCGGCGGCGAGACGCTCGTCGTGCTGCTCGGCGATTTTACCGGCTTCGCGGAAAGTCTCGGCGATCTTCGCCGTGTTCGCCGTCGGATTTTCGCGCCACTTGTTCACGCCGAACTCGGCGGAATCAATGCGGATGACGCCATACTTGCGGACGCCATGCTTGTTGAAGATGCCCGCGATGCGGCAGGCCATCTTCACCGCGCTGAGAAATTTTTCCCGCTGCGCCGCATCGCCCATCGCGCTGTCGCCGATGGTGCCGCCCCACACGGGCGCGACAAGCGAGCCGACGTTGAATCCTTTGCCCGCGATGAGGTCGGCGATCTTTTTCAACTCGTCGTCGCTCGCCTCGGGATTCGTGTGCGGGAGGAAGAGAAAATAATCGATGCCATCAAACTTCTGGCCGTTCACATTCGCCGCCGCGGTGAGGTCGAGCATGTGCTCTAGGCTGATCGGCGGTTCCTGACCGTCGCCGGTGCCTTTGCCGACGAGTCCGGGCCACATTGCGTTGTGAAGTTTGGGAAGGGAATGGCTCATGGTGAAATGGAAGTTTGGGGCATGGAGGCTAGCCACCCGTAGCCGCGCTTGTCAAAGCGCGGGCAAACTTTTTCCGTCCCGCACTTGCTTCCCGGATGCGGTGTTCAAGATGAATTCCCCGCAAAGTTTCCGCTCGACTTTTACCTCCTCAAATTCGATGAGTCCCTTCGTCCATGGGGGATGCAGTTCGCGCCCGGAGAAAATAACGGGCGTGTTCCGCTGCCGTTCCCGGAAGACAATCCAACCCATAACAAAACAAAAACCATGACCAAGATCCTCACCGCAATCGCCCTCGCGTTCACCATGACCGGCTCCATCTTCGCCGCCGACGGCAAGATCACCGAAGGCAGCTGCTGCGACAAGGCCAAGAAGGCCAGCAAAGACTGCGCACATCCCTGCTGCGTCGCTGCCGCCAAAGACAGCAAGGTGTGCGCGAAGTGCAACAAGTAGTCCGCACGCCGGGCGTCTGAAGATGTCCATGATTCACAAAGGCCAGCCTCCTCCGCGAGGCTGGCCTTTTTGCTGCCGCTGAATGGGTGCTCCGTTGAAATCATTTCATGGAAGCCAGAAAGCACGAAAAAAGGCGCGGAAACTGTTTGGCATCTCATCATCTTTTCGTGTCTTTCGCGGACTCTCCAAGGACGGTTTCAACAGAGCAAATGCGGGATGGGTTCCAGCCCGGATCGCGCGGCGTGAACTCCTCCGCTCCGGCGGCTGACACCGGATAGGGCCCCGGTTTTTGAAACCGAGGGCTGGGGGGAATCCGTCCCGGGTGTGCGGTTTTGTGTCTCGGAGAGGGCCGCTGGCACCGCGGCTGCTTTCGCTGAATTAGGAATCCTTCATGACGCCCCAGCCCACCATCTCGGAAAAGAGCCGCGACGATCTGTGCGGCAATCCGCCGGGTCTGCCCTACGCTCTCCCGCCGTCTGGCGAAAGCGGCGCTGGAGCGACATCCCGGACGTGGATAGAGATGCTGGAGGAATTCCGCGCCGAGCGGGACGAGCTCCGCAGGCGGCTGCAGCTCATCCCCCGCGTCCGCCAAGATGCGGCGGTGCAGATCGCCGAGCTGGAAGCCGCGCACCAGTCCATCCGCATGGCACGCGACAGTCTGCTCGCGCAGGTCCACGGTCTCGCGCGCAGCCGCGACGAGGCCTCCGGACACATCGCCGAACTCTCGGAACACCCCGAAGAAGCGCGCGCGAAGCTCAGCCTCAGCCAGCACGAACTCCAAGCGCTGAACCGGACTTGTGAAGAGCTGCGCACGCAGCTTCAGCAGCAGGGGGACGCAGCGGCGGCCGGAGAATTGCAGGGACATCCGCCCGGACACGCTGCGGGCACCGATCCTGGAAACGTGGGCGCGGATTCGCAGTGCCTCTCGAAAGCCGAACTGGCCGCGGGACTCGCGGCAGCGGAAAGGCGGATCGCCGCGCTCGACACGCACATCGAGCGCGTCCGCGAGCAGCAGAGGGAGGGCAATTTTCAGTTCAACCAGCAGCTCATCACAAGCGAGAAGGAGCGCGGTGCCGCCGTGGCTGCCGTTGCCTCGCTCCAGAGGGAACTGGGGGCCGTCCTCATCGAGCGCGATTCGATGCGACAGACCATCGCCAGCCTGGAGGCCAGCGTCGCCCGGCTGACGGCCGAGGCCGCTGAATTTTCCGGGCACGCGGATTCCGCGGATCTGATCCGCGCGCAGAGCCGCGAGATCGCGGATCTCACCGTGCAACTGGACGCCGCGCGCGAGGAGACACGCCTCGCGTGGGCGCTCAGGCCCGCCGCCGGGCAACCCGAGGCGGCCCCGGCACACGCGGTGATTGTCGAGCCGTCCTCCGTCGCACTGGATGTCGCGGCGACCCGCCAGGCCGTGGCAGGCATGACCTCCATCATCACCGCCGCCGCCGAATCGCCGGAGCCTTACGGCCACCTCACGGCGCTCGGCGAGCAGCTTCCGGTGCTCGGGCAGCGCGCGCTTTGCGCCGGCTGGCTCTCGATCCACCGCCTCGCGGATGCTTGCAGCGAGATCACAAGATGGCTCGTGAGGAAGCCGAACAAGCTCGGCGCGATGATCCCACTGCTCAGCGAGGCCTTTTCACTCATGGAGAAAATCTCCAGCGTCACCGACCCGCGCATCCACGAGGACACGGACGGCTGCGAAGTCTATGCGCTGGATGACGACGTGGACAACTGTGAGTGCATCGCCGTGGCGCTCGACAAGATCGGCCTCCACACCAGCTACGCGACCAAACCCGACAGCGCCCTCCGCGAAGTCGCAAGCCGGGACAGCAGACTCATCCTCCTCGACGTGAAGCTCGGCGGCGAACAGACCGGCTTCGACGTCCACGCCTCCATCCGCAAAATGCCCCGGCACGAGCGGACGCCCGTCCTTTTCGTGACCGGCCTCTCCAGCGCCGCCCGGCAGATCACGGAGATGGCGACCGAGCACGACTCGTATCTTGCGAAGCCGTACTACCTGAATGAGCTGAGCCTCAAGGCGCTGACCATGATCCTCCAGGCGCGCCTCTCGGTCTGATATCATATTTCAAAATACAGGACACGCCCTGCGGCACCTGCGCACGGATTGCGCCGCCTTACAAATCACTCCAGCAGCACGCCCGGCGATGAGTAGCCGACGGGCTTGCCGTCGCGGGAGATTTCCACGGCTTCGGCGTCGCGCAGCTCGATGAAGTAGCGGCCCTTCGGCAGCCGCATCGGTTTCGCGGCGGGGTAAAGGTAATCCTCGAACAGCGTCTGCCCGCCGGGGCCGGCG
>Ga0209596_1001261_pt1 | contig 22156 bp, 59 predicted proteins | sample M_130807_MF_Meta_FD_187314 | JGI IMG/M metagenome (GOLD analysis project Ga0209596, IMG submission 187314) | Freshwater microbial communities from Lake Montjoie, Canada to study carbon cycling - M_130807_MF_MetaG (SPAdes) (version 2) | ecosystem: Environmental > Aquatic > Freshwater > Lake...
TTCTTCTTTGATCACCTGCAACTTCAATATTGTTGTAAAATATATTATGAATTTTTTCCAATTCTTCTAAACGACTTTCAGGAATGGTAATAGTTAATAGCTTTTCTGTTTGCTGTACAAAGTTATTTGTTACTAGATCTTTGTCATACATGTCGGAAAACATGGTACCCGCATAATGCCGTCTAACATAACGTTTATTGTCGTCAATTACCCGCATCTCATATTTTTCGTAAAAAGATTTATTCATTTTGAATTATCATCCTTTTTAGGCATAATACACAATGCTTCTAATGTCTTATAATGCTCGTATGCTTCTCTCAATGCTTGGAAATGTTCTAATTTTTCTATATCAGGAGTCAGTATCGCTAATCGTTGCTCAACCTTTTCCATAAAGTCTTTAAGACTCTTTCCATCTATTTTTATATCACCATGGGCTGGTAGTGTGGTAGGTATAGTGTTAGCCCAAGTACTGGGGTTGGAAAAGGTGATATTTCCATAAGAGCCAGAACCACCGCCACCACCGCCACCACCGATCGTCGTGCCGCCGACATACACATTACCACTGGTTCCATTTGATATAACATAAGTTCCACTATTAATACTCGCCCCTGTAACATCCAGTGTGGTGGTATTATCCAAGGCTGAATCCTGAACTACGTCTTCAACCTTGGGATTCTTTTGCTTGTTATACTCGTTAAAATTCCAAATACTATTAGAAATTCCCTCCCAGGGATATGTTACTGAATCTTTGTCTTTGGGTGATTCTTTTGGTTTGACTGCCATTTTACCTTTCTCTAAGTTTAATTAAGTGGTCACGGCGCATCCAGTTAACCTTGCGGTTACGGGTATCATCACATTTGGTAAATACTCCAACAAATGGTTCACCATTAATAGTCTTTTCATAAAGATTACTGGTGTAAAATATATCACCAGTTACATTATTTTTGACCTTACTGATCTTTTCTCCATGCTTTACAAATTTAGGTTTGATTTCATGTTCCATTATTACACCTTGGAAATAAAGAAAGCATGTGAGTTACACATGCCTTCTTTTTGATACTTACATCTATAACTAACTTACTTTAAATCTGACCAACCATACGACGGCTAACTGCATACGCGGTGCGGCCTTCGGTGTTCTTGTGAGTGCGAACACGGAATCCTTCGTTGCGTAGGTCAGTCATACGAGCACGGAGGTTCTTGATGCCATACAAGACTTCAGCTTGTGCTGAACTCAAAGTACGATCAGTGCCGCGAAGGTGCTTTACCAAAAACTCTTTTTGTGAAGTAGTGATTTTTGCAAATGCCATAATTGTAAATCTCCTTTATGTTATACAACAAAGACGATTATACATTGTTCTCGTAATTAATCAACACTTTAATTAAGTTTTTTTATCAGACTATAAACTTAATTGGCGATCTATTATACCTGTCTTGGCTTTGCTGAGCTTATCTAGAAAACCTTCGTTCCTAAGGTTTTTAAATGCCAGGTTTTCCACACCGAATTCACCATGAGCTGCCAAACCTGATTGTCGCATACGTCGGATCTTGTCTTGTATATGTTCGATACCATCGATACTGCGATCATTGTCCACTGCCTGGTGAATCTGATATATCAACTCTGCTGTCTTGGCCATAACTGCATGGTCATCAACATCAGGTTGGTTATGTGTGGGTTGACTCAGCCACTGGTTGTCTAACAAACTAAACTGGCCTTGGCTTTGAACATGTTCGCGCACACTTTGCACATATAGCTCAACATCAAAACCACGGATGGTGACATCATGTTGGCTATTCCACAAGTCTTTTTTGGCTTTGAATAGGGCTTCTGCTACGTTGCAGTTTAACGTATCAAAATCTGCAACCACATGTACATCAAAATCGCTGTACTTGTTCCAGTTGAAGTTTGCATTGCTACCAACCAAGATAACGTCGGTGATGCGTAGTTCAGGTAGGTCCAGATAGTGAATAAACTGCCGCGCAGTACGAAGCAGATGCAGCCTTACTTGTGGGTTGAGTGTTAACCCATCCCAAGCTACAGGATTCAGGCTGGAATGATAACGGAATGTGTTGGCTAGTTCTTTTAGTCGCATCAGTTATTTATTCTGAAGCGACTATTTGGTACAAACTATTCGCCAGTTTTAGGTATACTATCTCGTGTTTTGGCACGAGAATTTTGGAAGTTTTCGGCTGCCTTTTGTGCTTCAATCATGAGACGAAGATACTCACCACGCTCATGGGGATCTAAAATACCTGTTGCGACTACCTTTGTTTGTCCACTCAACTTGAAATTTACACCACGTCCTGATCCTGCCATTGTACTACTCCTTTAAATTTTCTTTAGCAAGGTAAACAGCAGATTCTTTTTCTCTGATACCCAAAATTTACCCTCTGCTCCACACTTGCCATATTTACGTTCCGTGCTGGCATTTTTTAATACTATTCTGGATCTGTCTTTGCCATTTACATAATCATATTCCACTTCCGTGGATGTCGTCAATTTACATGTACCGTACACATTACTTAGTCCCTTTATTCTATCAAGGAAAGAAAACTGAAAATGAGTACAGTCCTTACACAACAATTGTTGATCCATGGTGTTCCTTTATTTGGTTGCTTCTGCAATAGCCTGATACCCCTTCCAACTTGGATGGACTTTATCTGGCTGTAACGAGACGATGGGTATAACTACATCACCAAAATCATTTGCTACTTTTTTAACCAACTCCTGTATATTGGGTTTAATAGCCGGAAGAATCCAGAAGACTCTTTGGGCTTTGGCATTTGCCCGCATAAATCTCAGCTCGGTTTCTGTTTTAACACCAGCGTGATCATTTGATCCCAAACTAATAATTACCGTGTTAGCAGTTAGATCTTTATCGTGGAACCGTCGATTCCATTGCCAAGAGTTATACCCACCAACTGAATAACTGACACAGTCTTTTCTAACTATAGCAGTACCTACCCCAATACTATCACCAAGTATCAGACACTCTAGCATTACAATTTTTCTCCCACAGCAAAGCCACGGAAACACTTGAATCGGGGAAAGCGCAAACTGTATGAACCGTCTTGATTTTGTGTCACAGCATCAGCACGGACTTCAACAATTCTACCAACGACCAAATTACGATCCCGATAAAACTCAATTCGATTATCATCGCTAAAGCCACTACCAACATTGACGGTAATGAGCTTCCCATCGTCCATACCGGAGCAAACGAGAGCTCCAAGTCGTCCCACATTCTTACCAGTGCCTTCTTCAACATCAGTCACCTCCAGTGACACTTCGATAAAGGGTTTAAGTTTAAGCCACGCAGTGCTACGTTTACACTGATACGGTGCTTTGATATCTTTGATCATGATTCCTTCATACCCACCTGCAATGGCCTGAGCATTGATCTCTTTGAATCGTTTTTGCCCTGCCGCAGTATCCAAATCCACCTGCTCTTGCCCCACCATGGTCACGTTGGGTAATTTGTCGCCATTGAACTCCATAAACTTGGCAAGATGATTACTGCGGAATAACTGATCACTTTTCCAACCACCTTTTTCAAACTGAGCCAACGGCATACCATCAAACAGATGCAATACAGCATCGTTGGCTTTGACATCACTCTTGCGATGCACCTGCTTCATAAGATCTTGGAAACTACTTGACATTATCTCGCCGTCGAATACCCAGGGCTCCATCAAGCCAGCCGCTACTTTGGCGAACTGATCCTTGACATGACCAAAGTTCAGCAATTCCTTGCCGTTGCGGCTGAACTGATCCACTCGGCCCTCGGGATACACTATAGTCAAAACACGAACGCCATCCAGTTTGATCTCTACTATCTTTTTTCCGCACACTTTGCCTTCATGGTTAGCTGAGTCATGTGCCAGCTGACAGCTGAATACCGGCACCGCATAATCAGGATACTGTTTAGCCACTACATTGTTGATGGTCTTTTCGCTGACACCACAGCGGAGATCTTTGATCAGGATACGACGATACCAGCCGTTCCATTGTGCATTGGTGCTATTGTCCATGAGCTTGACCAGCATATCACGGGCGGTATTACCAGTTACCTTGCGAGTAACAAAGCCAGTGAGTGCCAGTGTAAACGAATCCCAGCTTACACCCTTGCCGTCAGCACCGCTACGCTCGGGCACCTTTTTAATGCCAAAGGTAATCATACAATCCAGAGCCAAGCGGCACCCTTCAAAAAACTCTGCATTACCCGCCACAGCCTCATCGTCAACCACTGCTTCTTTGTAGAGGCGACTGTTATCGGATTCCAGTTTAGCAATAACTTCCCAGGGTTTCATCATATTATTTCTCCAAGGCGTAGGGTTTGTTCCAACGGCCAATGTTCACATCCACATACCAACCCACGTTGAAGTAGTCGGTCTGGATATCACTCTTGTCCCAGTTACCATCGTTCATTATGGACATCACTTCGATCAAAAACTTCCTCGCACGGCCTGAAAAGTGATCCCGGTAATGATACGGGTTCACATCCAGGCTTTGATCTTTGCGGATGCAGGCAATATCGGCTTCACTCATGTAATTGCAGTAGGACTTGGCCTTGTCCGTTTCAATGTAATTTTCGATAAAATCTATGCTACCCTGCTTGACATTAAGCACCAGGGTGCTGTGATTACGCACCGCAACACTGGCCTTGATACCGTGTTTCTTACATACTGCTCGGATGCTGGGAGCCAATTTTGCTTTAAGTTCCTGAGATACGTATGCCATTTTGTTTCTCCGTTTCGCTAGTGTAAGTGTATATTATACAGTCTTTGGACCAGAATGTCAACCAGAATATATGTCCTCTAAGTGCTTGATTCTTAAAGACTATTCACCATAGCCAGCAATTCCTGCTTGGCATCGCCATCAATATACACCGTCCCGGAGTAGGAAAAACTGCCTTGTAGCTTCTGGATCAGGCTGCGTACCAGTCTGGCTTTGTCTTGACGGGCCTGTTCTTTGGCCACACGCTCACGGAGATATTCTGCATCAACCAAGTGTACACCATAATTGGTGCCACGCTCGTTGCCATGCTTGTCAAACACTTTACCGGTGTCAAGGAAGTAATGCCCGTGGCCGTTAATTTTAGTTACTGTACCGTAACCCACGCCCATCATGTGTCCACCGGTGCCACCAACACGAAAGTAACCAACCATGTCACCCACTTTTGCTGTATACATATCTGCTCCTGGTTATCTAACTGTATGTAGCTATTATACGCTATTTGACCAGAATGTCAACCAGAATATATGTCCCGTAAGTGCTTAATTCCATTGAGTTATTCCTGGATATTCTCTTGGGTTAATTTGCACATCAGCACGAAGTGATCATATGCTTGTCGCACCGCGGCATGTTTCATAAGTTTGTCGGCCTCTTCTTGCATCGCTTTAATACCGGCCTCGGCACAGTCAGAAAAACTTACACCAGTTAAAGTACACAGCTCATCACCAAACTCCAGGGCCAACTTGTCCCAAGCCTTCTTCTGACCTATTGTGATGGGATTACTTGGTGGCCGTAATTCGCTGGCTTTGCTAATAGCTCGACAGATAGCATCTTGAGCAACACGCCCTGCGGCAATCATGGCCGCATAGTTGGGATCAATGTTGTAGCGGGTACTACGCCCACCAGGATACGTTATAACAAGGTGCGCGCCCTTGGGAAACGATTCCTGTAACAGGCTATCGTATTCACGTACAGGTTTGTACCGCCCACCTACTTTTTCGTAAAATATTTTTTTCATGACCACCTCAACAAAAACCAAGTATAGTTTGTTTTATCACGAAAGTAAAGATGCCCGCGATGCCGCCACCAACCGCCGCGGTCTCGCCCTGGCGGTCCAAATGCTTCTCGACACCACTCCATCCCGGCCCACGCTTCAGGCATTTTGGCTTTGTAAATCATGCTGGCGTCAGTGCCTGTGGGGTCTTAATACGCAATTTGTCAGCTGACCACTTGGTCTTCATAAACAATTCGTCAGCTGCCTTGACCTCGGGATCTTCCCATAGAAAATTATGCGTTGGGATGGCTGTATCTCTATCGTTAAGTATATCCCAGACCCTTTGCTTTTCGTATTCTTCCATAAGCATGGGCCAATCACTGTCAAAAAATCTATAGTCCCAACTGCGACATTCAGGTTCGGGATATCGAATAGATTTTCTTTTCGTACCTGCACCGTCACGGTACCATGCTGAGCATATTGCCGACCAAGGACCATTATACGCACCTGCACCACCAGTTCCAGGATAGGTCAAGGTGGCTGGGAAATAGTCACTGGAGAATCCATCGGGATCTTTATTAAACCGTATCCACACTCGCCCATGCCACCCTGGGTAACTCCTGGTCGAGTTCTTTTTATCTCCACTCCAATTTGTTTCACCGTTGATGGGAGCATAGTGACTGTCGAGAATAGAGAGGTGCGTTATATTCCACGAAAATCCTACAACCTTGACTGGGTTAACTGACTTACGTGGTGTCAAGTTAATCACTGCCATGACCAGTTCTGCCAATTCATCCAAGGTAGCAGGTTCTTTACCGTAGATTTTAACGGCGTTGCGTTTAAATTGCTGTTTGTAATTTTTCATTATGAGTATTTTAACGCTAAAAAAGTATAACATTGTTCGGCAGTGACACGACTACGGAATTTCCATTTTTGACCCAAGGGACCACTTTTACGACGCAAAGGGTCACAAATGTCTCGGGCTGCTTGTAATGGTTTGATCCAGTCGTTTCCTGGAGACAAACGCCAAGTAGTAAATTCAATCTCCCAATACTTTTTCATACTGCCGCGTTGACGACCACGACGAGTAACTTCGTTCAAGTGAATAAAGTCTTTAATGTTACCAATTCGCGTTTTCATTTGTGTTTCTTTTGCTGATGGATAAATTCTCGTTTTAACCAATACTTGTACATTTGAAAATATTGCTGTTGCGTATATCGTTTTTGGTTTACTTGATCGTGTTCATCACAATTTTGATACCATAACTCCTGCACCCAATGGCGAAAGTGGTTTATCTTTTTCATTTGTGTGTCTTCCTTAGTAGATACATGGTAACTTCTTGCTCATCAACTTTGAGACATTCGTGACCACGCTTACGGAACGGATCTGTTGAGATACGGCGATCAAATCCCTTTACTAACACCATCTTGGGAGTACACTTTTGCACTTGTCCGACTTGGAAGGTTTTCCAACCGTAAAATACAACGAAGTCACCGTCCCGAAGTTCATGTCCAAAGTAGTCCTGATGGATTATAGGTTCTTTAGTTTTCATTATCGATCTCCGTGCTTCAACAAGTATTTGTTGGAGATTGTTTTAAAGGATATCTGACGTTCATTGCATTTAAACACTAAACCTTCTCGGTCAGCTTGTGGGTTTAATCTAGATTTGTCATTGGCCCATGATAGAAGTTCTTCTACAGTGCCCATACCCAAATCTTTATCATCCACTATTACCGGCACATGTAGCAGTTCATGGAACTCACAAAAATCTCTACGCTCCTTAGGAGTCAAATACAATCCCTTATCAATGTCATAAATGTCAAACACGTAGAAACTCTGACCTTTGATCTTGTAGAGATTGCCCTGAATACCCTCACCAATCAATTCACCTTGGACTGCTAGGTTACGTTGACTATCCTGTATAGCAGTTAGAATCTGATCACGGTGTGCCACTTGCCACAGGGTGTTACCTTCGGTATCGTATAGATTTAGATTGCGACTACACACTCCATAATCTTGTTCGTTGACATATACAGTCATACTGGAGCCATCTAACTTCTCAGTCAATTCCCAAGTCAATCCAGCAGTTACCCATTCAGCATGTTCTATGGTTAAATTCTGAATACGTTCCTGATCCGTTTTAGGGATAAAGCTGGGGAACATACCACGTGCCTGGCCAGCTAAACATGCAGGCACAGGTGCTTCGTATTTGACGATGTTGAGAAGATCGGACATATCCATACCTTCATGAATTTCTCCCACCTTATCCAAGGCAACGAATCGATCAAGAAGCAGACCCTGACTCAACTGCCCACGCAGTTTAACACTACGCAGACGTTCACCACGGACACCGTTGTATTCGCGTGGCTCTTTGCCCTTTGATAGGAATGGTGCCAGTTCAGTGGGAATCCAAGAATCAATTTCACAGTAGATAGCAAGATCGCCTGCCTTGAAGTCACCTTTCTTGATCACTACAGTCCACCCACCTACCACTGCACACTCAATGGCATCAGCGTCGGAGATAGGACGGATCAAATCAATCTTACGAATGGTTGCTAATTTTCTCATGCTAGACCTCAACGTGTTTACATTTACCGCGAAATGAAAATCCCGGACACGAACACGAGCCTGCATCCAAGTCCACTGTATATACGTTACCCTTGCTACCTTGCACCTTTTTAATGTTACGCACAGGGGCAGTCACCGCACCAAACTGTGCCACATCCACTTCTACGAATTTACGATATCGCTTGTTTAAGCGAAGCGGCGTTTTAGAATAGATAGGCTCACCAGTATGCCATTGCCGATATGCCAGAATCTTATCGCCATCAACCAAATAGGTATGATTGGGCTGTTTAAACTCCACGTTCCACTCAGTCACTTCTTTCAGAGCCAGCATATTATTGCTCCAGTGAACGATGTTTGGGTTGGCGTTTGAACGCTTTTTTGCTCACAACCACCCGCATTTTGTATTTGGGGGTCCTAAGATCTTTTGCTACAAAGTTGGCACGTTTAGCCATCATACGCTCCTATCTAACAATTTATGTGTCTATTATACAGGATTTGGCCAAGATGTCAACCAGAATTATTTCCTTAATGGAATCAATGAGTTACATTAGCTCTGAGACGACGACATTCTTCACGGGCTTGCGGTGGGATATCAGGACTGATTTCCGCCCAGGTACAATCAATTTTAATTTTGCGTGGGGCAGGAGTCCATACTGCATTAAACAGTATCCAGCTCATCATACATGTAGCAAAGACAAATCCTATCACTTCGATGTTTACATATTTAGTGATCTTGGAAAATCCACCCATCATCTTTTCCTTTTTATTCTAGTCTGAATAAGTCCAACCCAATACTCGCATCATACGATGCTTAACCAGCAAGTTTGGTGCGCGAAAACGATTTGTGTCGTCAAAGCCCATCATGACGCCAACCTCACAAACCGCACCCGACCGGCAAATGCCAGCATAACAGTGAACAACCACATTCATATGATTGTCTAATGCATATTGCAGTAAACGAACAAGCTCTGCGGCCTGCTCATGACTACACTTCATTGCTTCTTCCAGCACCTTGTCTTTTTCTTCTACATCCAAAAATTCAAAGTTATGCCGCTCTTTGAATTGATGTTTGGCTTCAGGACGCCAGCCAGCTGGATCCACTATGCTGATCAGCATACTGTTCTCTCCAGCCGCATGATGAAACCCTGTTGGGATATCAGCTGCCGCTACATTTTCAATCCAGGGCATTATGTTCCTTGTTGTTGGTTAAAACCTGCCACATGTATTTCTTGTGCGTTTCCTCAGAAAATCTACTACGCCGGCCAGCGACATCATTGCACCACATTTCAATCGCCTCATAATTACCCCAAGAACCTCCTGGAGCATTGACGGTGATCCACCGCCCAATAGCCCACATAACTTGACGGTTAGCAGTATCGGCACTTGATAATGCACGTTGCATATCCATAGCCAACATAGCTGATAAGAACCCACCAGGTTCCCATCCATTCAAAAAATAGTTTGCCAAAGACTCTTGTGCATGTTCTGGTACTTGCATACCCATGTATCCCAGGTATCCATCACCCTGGGTACCAAAATCTAACATCTTTGTTGAAAACATTCACACTCTCCAAATTTCTGTAAAGCCTTCTTCCCTGGTAGGCTCTTGCCAGCCCGCAATCATGAGTTCAACCACTTCGGGCGAGATTGTTTTGCCTATTCGAGATAGTAGACGTCTTGCATGTTCTACTGAATCTGGGACCGCAAACACCACTGCAATTGCTTCGTGGTCCGGGAGCATAGCAAACTTCTTGGCACGACTTTCAATAGTAGTAGACGTTTGATCCCAAACAATATCCAGACCTTGTTCTCTTGCGGTAACCACATCATTTGCCATTAGATGAACTGCCGTGGGCATATAAGATTCAAACACCTCAGAATAAGTCTTTCCTTGTCGGGATGCTTCTGCCTCAACATACATGTCAGTGTTAATATAAGCCATGCCCATCATCCAGTCCTGGCTATTGACCCAAGTGGATTTCCCTGATGCCGGAACTCCCACTAACATGTACACTGTCATCATTCAAGTCCCCAATGTTTTGCGATTGCCAATCCCACCCAGGATACTCCTACTTTTTCTTTGGGATCATCAAGCATGGCATCCACCTTGTCAACCTGTGCCAGACAGTCTTGCACAATCAACTGGGCGAACTTTTGATGTGCTTTTGAAAGATTAGTTTGGTCAAAGCCATTCGCCTCTGGAGCAATCAATTTAGCCTCAATAGCCAATTGTTTAATTCGTTCGTTCATATCATATCCTTATATAACCAGCGGCGGAATCTTGTTGATACTGTTGTTAGAACATTGACACCAACAATAACAACGACTGCGACAATGATAACAATTTCAATCATGTTTAACTCCAAAATGTTGTTTATCTAAGTCCAAATCTATTCTGTATAGTGATATACCCATAGTGCAAAGCACCGCGCCCTGCCGCTAATTTTTCAGGATAGGCACTACCAAAGTCTGAATAGGTACTGTGAACAGCATCTAAACATTCAGCAATAATCAACTGGGCGAACTTTTCAAGGTCTTCTTCGATGTATGGTTTGTCGGGTGTCATAACATATGACAATCTGGCTTTAATAGCAAGTTCTTTAATTCGTTCGTTCATTCTTTCACTCCGAAATGTTGTTTAATTCGATATCCAGCCATCCAACTTCCTCGTTCTGCACATTTGTCTGCTTCAGCAACACATTCCCGAACAATCAACTCGGCGAACTTTTCTGTGGCTTCGTGTGCATTTCCAACTCGACTGCCAGGACCTAATAGCCCAGCCTGTTCAGCAAATTGTTTAATCTTCTCGTTCATTTAACTATATTCCTGTTTTGGATCAGTTGTTCAAAGGTCCTAAACATCTTGTCAAATTTTAATTCATACAACTGCTTCATGCCCAATAATATATTGGCAATTTGATCAGTAGTCATATCTGACTCCAATACACCCTCACACAATGTATCGATATCTGAAGTAACATTCCAGCATGCCATAATTTGTTGCTCTAAATCAAATCGATCGTTCATTATTTCTCCTTGGGAATTTGGTTATAGGGCATATTGTGTTTGAAACTTTCTTCCATTATATGTGCCAAGTCATCTTCAAATTTCGTATATCCAGGACTGGCCTTTAGCTGTTGCCAGAATGGACTGTTGGGATCATCGCTGAACACTTCCTTGATACTGGTCTTATATGCTTTCATTTTTCTTCCTCTTCAAAATCGAACCATTCGTATATTTCATTTGTTATTGCTTCATTGATACATGTTTTAATATCATCTTGTGTTGGATCGGGATTATGTTTAAATGCACGATTGTATCCAAGATTAACTCCAGCATTAATACACATCTCCAAAACAGGATATATTTTAGGTTTCATTTTTTCTTCCGGAGGAATTTAAAGGTTAATCCATCCTTGAATCCTTGTTTAAAAGGAGTGAGTGGTGCCCATATAATATATCCAATTATAATACCATGAATAAACACTACTGCCAGTAATACTACTATTTCAAAGCCGTCCATGTTCATTATTCAACTCCGAAATGTCGTTTAATCGCACCACTGCATTCTCTCGCAAAGATAGCAGTAGGTGCCTGATCGTGTAGGAACCTGCCACCTTCTACAACCCCAACACATTCTCGCACAATCATCTCGGCGAAGAATTCTATCTCTTTGTTAGTCACTGCTTTGTTATCGTATGCAATGTATAGTCCGCATTCATCTGCGATTTCTTTAATTCGTTCGTTCATTCTTCTACTCCGAAATGTTTTCTAATCTTGCTGTTTACTTCGCTTGCTTCACGGTATGATTCCAAAAAATCATAATTGAACTGGCAACAATCCTTCACAATCAACTCGGCGAACTTTTCGCTAAACTGTGTCCATTTGTCAAACTCTTTATGCCACTCAGGGTTGCCGGTAAACGTTGCAGGGACTGGTCCAGTATATGTTTCATTCACATAGTTGCCAGCCTGCACAGCAAGTTCTTCAATTCGTTCGTTCATTATTCGCCTTCCTTTTTCAATAACTTAAAACAAAAATAATCTTGGCATTCGCTACCTGGGTGTTCTGCTCGCTTGTGTAAGCGACAAAATCCATTATTAGTGTAGCGGCCTTCTGTATCGCCATTAAAATTATAATAGGCACAATGGTCACAGCATATACCACGTGGATCACAATCTGGGCACAAAGTCATTCTTCAATTCCCAATGTAGCTGGATTGTGATCCAATCTGTTACCTTTGTCATCTGAATAGAATGTGGCATCCGCATCCGTTATTGTAACACACAAATCACTATGAAGCAAGTCATAATCAGTAAAATCAAAATTGGCTTTATATACTCTGAACCGATATCTGCCATCAAAGCACCGAATTAAGAATCCCGTTACACCGTTAGCTGATAGTTTCATTCTTCTTGGTGAATGTGAGTTGGATCTAATTCAAGGACATCTTGTTTGGTAATCTCACCGCTTTTAACTTTTTCAACTAGATCCACCAAGGCCATATTAATGTAGGCGTTGAGAGTAATGTTTCGTTTGTGGGCTTCTAATGCCGCTTGTAAAAGAAGATCGTCTGGTAAATCAATAGGAACTAGCACACCAGTATCGTAATCTTCTCCAGCCTTAATAGCCAGACACTTTTGGATAAAGTCGTCATCCACTTCCAAATCAATATAGTTGACATCATCCCATGCTTGATTTTCTAGCACATTTCTATTCTCAGCTTCCTTACGATGTTTTTCAACATTTTTAGGATTGATCATGCGGTAAGCACGGTTATTGGTATAGTCACACATACTGACTTCGTAAACTTTTTGGCTTTTGGTACTAAACACGATACTGAAACTATAGCCATCCTGCTCACCGTTCCACGAATCCAGTGTATAGGCATTAGGTCCATAACACGACCACATGTAATCACTGCCCTCAGTAATTTTATAGTCAACCAATTCCATCCATTCTCGCATATTCAACATTTCATACTCCTTAAAGGTTAAAATATTATAACGTAAAACTTATTTTAAGTCAACTCCGTAAAAATATTCCCTAATGGCCACATAACTGTCAACACCGCATTGAACATAACCATCCCAATGTGTGTCCTTCATCATATCTTCATCTTCCAACACAGGTTTGTATTGTTCTTCAACCTGACGCATACATTCCCGCACAATCAACACGGCGAAACCTTGAATCCACTCTTGCGTATAATAAGTGGGACAGTATTGTTTTGTAGCCTGAGCGGCAAGTTCTCGAATTCGTTCGTTCATTTAATTTCATCCGACGTTTTGATAAAGTGACTGATAATTAAATCCAAGGCCGCAATAGTTTGCATATTGATGCCTACATCTTCTGGATGTAGCCACTGTCCTTTGGGGTTGGCATCTGTTTTGGGATTCTTCTTCCACTGCTTCAATTCTTTCTTAAGATATGCACGATAGTCTTTGAGATTCATGCTGGTGATACGATCAGCAGTCTCACCATCAATCCACTGATATGGTTTGTGTTTGTCTTTGCTCATTGATTATTTCCCATCATCTATTGAATTGTAAAAGTGCGATAATTTTTTACGTAATGATTCGATTTCGTTTGCGGCTTCTTCCAATATATCGGAAATACGGTCAGGCTGGCCTTGTTGCACACTTTTACGTGAGCTGATTTGGCGACGTATTTCGGCCCGCTTGCGTAATCTAAATACCAGGTCTTCCTGATTCACCATTTTCCCCAACATTTGTTTTCATAATCCCAATGTCTATTGTCGTGTATGGTAAGATGACCACTAAATCCCAGTAATCCAACCTCTACTGTTAGTCCAGCATGGTCACTGTGCATGGTAAAATTTATGGATACATCGACAATAGCATTGGTTTTCATAACTTGTATTTCCCAACTCTTATTTTCAGTTAAATACCCACCAGTGCTGTATATACTGGACCACCGATCACTGAAAGGATTACTCAATTCAAATTTTAAATTAATCATCTGCGTGGGCGAAGCAAATAGTTAACGACAACCAATCCCCATTGAATCAATCCTGCTACAGTATCACCGTTCTTAAATGAATCAATACCAGCAAGAAACAAGAAGCCCATCAAAAACCAAGTGATTTCCACATTGTATTTCCGCAACCAAGCTAAAATTTTATCTAGCATTATGCTACTCCTTAGTGAGAACAATTATAGTGTAACAGAGTTATTGTAAATTGTCGACATCTTCTTCGTCATCATATTCCACATTATTTTCCACATTTCCACTCTTGATTATAGTTACTGAGTCATAATTATCTTCTTCAAGAAAATTAACTATTAGTGCCTCAATGGTACTATACTCTACCTCAGCTTCAATCCATTCATATTTGCCATAACTGATTTTCCGTCCCAGGTCCTGCTCTACTAGAGCAACCTTTTTCTTAAGAGTACCTTCAAGTTTTTCAATGTCGTCTGACGATCCTCTGGCAATAAAATTCCATGTGATGTCAAACCCATTATGTCCTTGATAATTACGCTTCCTCCTAGACAGAGTATCAGTCACCCCGTAACAAGTCTTTTGAGTATAAGGATGCACCCACATATAAAAATAACGGATATCGTCGTTCATTATACAAACTCCTTCATGTCGTCTAACACTGGCAATTTGCCAAGAGTAAATCCACAAGCGTCACAATACTTTTCATAATCATCAAGCATATAAGGCAAACTGCAATCGTCAGTCCAAGTATGTGTCTTATATCCCAGCTTAGTGCGGGTATGTTCCAATCGTTTAGCGGCTATTTTACGGAAACTGTGACTGGTATCAACTTTACCATACCTGTCTTTGAGAAAAATTGCAAATCGATCTGTGCTAAACTGAGTAGACTTACTGCCTATTTTGATTTTTTGTTCATCAAGTATTTTAAATAGTTCAGCAATTGCCATGTAAAAACTGGAATTAATTCCATTATCTTTAATAAAATGTGCTGACAGGAAATCAATTGAGGCTTCGAAGGTATCAATGTTAAATGACTCTTTATCATGACCAGCTTTTGTTTTCATGCCGCTAATATGGGCAATATGTCCTGGCTTTAATTTGTTATTTTCATCTGCAGGATGCATATTGTGCCTAAGCAATGCCTCCCACATATCTCGACTATGCAGATCTTCTTGTAAGTCGCTACTATACAACTTAGCCCCATGATATTCACTTCGCATCACATAATACGGGTCAACTTTTTTCCTACCAGTTGGACCATTCAAAGTTCTAAATCCAAAATTTGCAACCGCTTCTGCTACAGTACACGATGCGCCTGGCACTATCAAATCAGCGTCAATAATATTTGCCTTTACCTCAAAAGTTTCCCAATTTTCATTTTCAACTTCTATCAATCCATGACTGATTAAAATTAAAATAGTGCTGAGTGTCTGTAACCCATCCCAACAGGTATATCGCCCAGTTTCAGGATAATAAATTACATTGATCGGTTGCGTAATTCGCGGATCAAAGATTGGCAGTATGTTATTACCAATATGCTTCTGCTCAATCTCACGTTGAATGTCGATATTAATATCGTTCAATCCCATGGGGACCATACCAACTCTGCCAAAGTGTTTTGCTTTGTATTTTGCCCCCGCAAGTTTAGCTTTACGTATGTCAATTCCATCCTTAATTGTTTGAGAGCCTACTACCTTGTTAACCAAATCAGCGATAGGGACAAGATTTCCACCAGTATTAGTTTGATACTTGGTAGTCTTGAGCATCAACGACTGCATATTCTTTGCATTAAGACTTTGCACTGCCGCAAGCAAATTAATAGACGACATTTTTTTACTTCCTTTATATTAAACTACGATCGAACTACTTACCACCCAGTATTGCACCTTCATACGTATCTACATACATTTCCACAGTGTAGTTCAATTTTGCCGCCAACAGCTCGGCATCACACTTCAGTTTAAATGTAGCGACCGGGACACCTTCACTATATGCTTCGTTGCCATATGTAACAACAAAATCACCGGTAAGTAAACTTGTATATACAGTAAACCGTCGAGCCATCATTCGTTTTCCTTTACCAATTCTTCGGCCACCAAGTATGCAAACTTCTGGCAAAATACATTGAACCAAAGAGCATTCAACATATCCTCGGGTGCTCCGGCTTCAACCGCAATTGCTTTCAATTCGTCATTCATTCTTTGACTCCAAAATGTTCTTTTACATATCGTGCAACCTGCACAGTAATATCTTCCTCGCTACAAATATCTAGATATCGTCTGTAAAAATCTACAATAGACTCCTGAGCAATTAACTGGGCGAACATATCCACATCCAATTCGTATCCATTAAACTCCGGAGCACCGTTATATTGGTTCTCGCTCCACACTTCTTTGGTGGCAAGGGCCTTCAATGCCTCAATCCGGTCGTTCATTCTTCAACTCCAAAATGTTTTTTAATCTGATTCATAAAAACTTCAATTCCCATCTCTCTGCCAGCATTATATTCTTCTGATCCGTTCACCACTGCTTGCGATTGAGTCAACTTACCATGTGCTAAACATTCTAGTACAATCAACTGGGCGAACTTCTCAAACTTGTGTTCAACGATCAGTCGTTCCATTTCAGGCTGATGAAACCCAGCCTCGTTGAATAATTTTAATAATTGTTTTTTCATTCTTCAACTCCAAAATAATATCCAAACTGCGATTCCAACAAAGCCCAATTCCATTACGATTCCAAACGTCGTCACTAAGATTGACGGTAAGGAATTTCCCCCTCCGTACAGAACCGGATCAAACATGTCTTTCAAATCATCTAGTGACATGTCCGCACTCCTTCGTTGCCGCGTCCCAACCCAGTGCTTTGACGGCATTTTTATACACGTTTGAGTATGTAGGCCCACCGTAATCCGCAAAAGCATCCGCTAAGTCCCTCAACGCCAGCTTCATTTCATCCCGCTCTGCGATCTCTGCTCGACGGTTCCAGATAGCATTAGCTTCGGCCTGTGATTCAATGCCGACTTCGCTCATTGTTATGCCGCAATCTTCGTTCATGCAGGCGACAACATACCAGCCGTACCTAGCATCATTAACTTCTTCGGCTGGCGAACCACAGTGAGCGCACGGTAATAGCTTCATGACGTTCATTTATCTTCCTCCATACACCAATGATTTTTGCAGTTGACCCGGATGGGCAATGCATACAAACGTCAATACATCTCGACCCTGAAAATCTTCTTCGATGTTCTCAACCGCAACATGTTTCTTATCGCAAGGATGTTTCTCACCACAAGCCGGACACTGCACATAGGTCTTCATTATTTCATCTCCATTTCATTAACTTCTACCACATCATCATCAGGTTGCAACAGTCGCATCCACTCAGCGGAAGCTTCAGCATCAGCCTCCGACATGGGTTCGCTGGAAAAGACCAACTTCCCTGCACGATACACACCGTATGTATAAAGACTCATTATTTCATATCCTTTTTCGGGGTCATAACAGCCTCACACGCAGGATTCAACATGGCGGTCTTCTTCAGCCCATCGTTTCTCTATTGCCTCACACGCAGGACACTTACCAAAATGTCGCGCCAGCACACCACACACATGCGGAACAGATAAATCGTCATCTGTTAAGAAATATTTAAGGGTTGAGACTGATTCCATTATTTCATATCCAATTCAAATTGTTCAGCTTCGGTCAGCGGGGCCAACAGTTCAGCCAACACCGCATCCATGCGACCTGCTTCTTGATACCGAGCTTCTTCCTCATCACGGGCACGGATTTCAGCGGCTGCATACTCCTCATCCGCTTCCTTGTCATCGGTGCAGAAGCCCATCTCACGCAATTGCTCACGGCCCTCGAAGGTTTCGCCCAGCATCTTGAGATATGCATGAAGACCGTCGATCTCACCACTGAGCCACTCTTCCGAATTCCACTGCTCGTCAGTAGAACTACGCGGGCGGAAACCATGCACATCCTTGTGGAAGTCGCTGTAGTGTGACTGGAGTTCTTCAACTTTGGTATATTCACGCATGGTTTGTTTCTCCCGTTATTTAACTGTATGTAGCTATTATACGCTATTCGACCAAGAAGTCAACCAGAATCTTGTGTGTTCTAAGTGCTTGATTTTACTGATAAAGAAGCCCACCGAAGTGGGCTTCTGGTAGTTGAGTGACAAGGCCTTTCCTGCCCCGTCAGGTTTACGCCGCTAGGCGAAGATCCTGATTAAAATGCGAGTCGTTTGCATTTATAGTTTTCGCTTGATTTACAGTCATCGCCTACTGTGTTGCCTCTTTCGCTATCTCACCATGTCGAAACCGGTCAGGCCCATTAGAGAGTATATTATCTTGGCTCCTGCCGTTAGGCTATCAACACACAAGTTCCGCCCTCATCATAATCTATGATTAGTTCAGGCTTCAGATTAGATCATAATATACTCTCTGGTGGACCCGGGGGGAATCGAACCCCCGTCCACGATGCCTTCACTACGAAGGAATTACAACAATTCTTTATTACAGTGTCTATTATATATTTATTACTTTCGCCTGTCAACTATTACTTAACTTGCGTGGCCCAATCTTTTCGGATCTGTGCTTTGACTGATTCTGGCAACGGAACATAGTCTAACTCTACGGCAGACTTGTCGCCTTTGGCAAATACCCAATCAAAGAATTTAATGGCTTCCTTGGTATTAGCATTACCTTCTTTGAACAGTAGAATAAATGTTGCCGCAGTAATTGGCCAACCATCTTTGTTATTTAAATTAACAGCCATACCGGGCGTTTTCCAATCTGCTGATTTGGCGGCAATAGCAAATGTAGTGTCGTCTGGCTCAACTGGGTTGCCTTTCTTATCTAACATACGAACATAGTTCATTTTGGCCTGCTTGACATAAGCATACTCCACATAGCCAATTGCACCAGACACTTGTTGTGAAAATGCCGCAACACCTGCATTGCCTTTACCTGCTATCGTTTGTGGTGCCTTCCAACTAACCGTTTTACCCATTCCTATTTCATTTTTAAACTCTGCACTGACCTGTGACAGGTAATCTGTGAATACCGCAGTAGTACCGCTGCCATCTGCACGTACAACGCGACTAATTGATTGATCTGGTAGTGGTAGTTTGGGATTTAATTTCTTGATAGCCGGATCATTCCAATTATTGATCTTGCCATGAAAGATGTCCGCCAATGTTTTTCCATCTAATACCAATTGACCAGCTTCAATACCTTTGATATTGACCACAGGAACCACTCCGCCTATCACAGACGGAAATTGATAGTAACCTTTTGCTTTTATTTCATCTGCTGTCATTGGATCATCAGTCGCACCGAAGTCAAATGTTTTAGCTTCCATCTGTCTAATGCCGCCCGAAGAGCCAATTGATTGATAATTTACCCTAACACCAGTTTCTCTGTTGTACTCTCCTGCCCACTTTGCGTAAATTGGTGCTGGGAAAGTTGCACCACCACCAGTAACAAATTGTGCCTGTGCAGACACTGTAACCATTAACAATAAAATAACAAATAGTTTTTTCACTCGGGAGTCTCCTGTAGTTAGTGAATAATGTGCGTTTGCACAATACTATTTAACTACAGGAGTGTTACCGTTTCATTACAGTTGGTTAATTTTTTGCCCAGAGTCGCGAATCTTTTCCAACTTAGTTATATATCCGGTCATTAGATGATCCTGTATACCATCAAACAATCTGAAGTTTTTCAAATCATGCCAATGTGCCCGCAACCGATCTTTGAACCGTTGATATGTGGTTAATGGACGAATGTTGCCATAGAAGTTAATGTAGCACAATTCGCCATAGTGTTCAAATCCCAGGGCTTGTGGTGGTACATGTGTCACCAAGTCGTTGCAATTTACAAAACGCCAATGCGGTGATTTAATCTGTGCAATATATTCTTCATTACCCAAGCGTGGTGAACCAAATGTATATAGTTCAATATGGCTGTGCCCAGCAAATTCCAATTCCTGAACCAAATACAATGCCATGGCGGCACCCAAACTATGTCCAGTTACATAAATGTCCTTGCCTTTGTGTTTCTCTGCCCAGGCTAATACCTCAGGTAATAGTTTACGAGCTTCTCTGCGGAATCCTTTGTGAACCCAACCAGTTCCATTGGTTTTGGGAAAAGCATTTAAATCTGCCAACAAATCGCTGGGCTGATTGGGTTGTGTACCGCGGCAAGTGATAATAACTTCTGTATCACTTGCGGCCAAATGTCCTTCAGCATCGTTATGCTCTAAAAACTTATACTCATTAAATCCCAATTGTGAAAATATTTCTTGATTGTCGTTATTGTAGGCAGAGTCTGACAATTTTGCCATAAGTAGGGCGGCTTCTTCCAACGTAAGTAAATGTATCATTTTTGATCTCCATTAAGATTTAAACGCTCGGTAAAGAGCAAATAGAACTAACAGAATGGAAACAGTACAGATACCTATTTCAGCAATAGTGATTTCACCATCAAACGGATCTACTGCGGCGACTTCTTTTGCAGTATGCTGGACGGCTGGCTGACTTTTTTGATAATTGGTATACGCATGGTTATCGACGATTTGAATATTCATAAGACCTCCTGTTAGGCTATGAATATTTATGCTTTATCTGTATTATGGTATTTCAGTATAAAAAATGTTCTCATCTCCTCGTCGTAGAAATCCAAACAGATCACAGTTTCCCGGTAGCTTAACACACCGTTTCCCCCTAGACGAACAGGGCTATCCCCAACCGGAACCCACCTGTCATGATGTCGGACGATGAACCCCAGTTCTCTGCGGCATCGCCAACTGATACTCATTGTGGCCACACCATGCTCTTGTAAGAGTCGTTGCTGTAGGGGTATCCATTCGTCACGAGTAAACTCCAACGGTTTCATTTCTATGCCCATACTAATAAAAATAATGTTAAATGTTCTGGATCTTTAAATGTAAATGTGGTATTTCCAAACATACTTTCAATAACCCAGGTGTTGGGTTCCATATCATCCCATGTCTTTAGCCGACCTCCTACCCATGTACCTGGTCCAATGTTTTCACGACACCACTCTTGCATTGCACTGTTCAGATGAAATCGTGTATTGTTAAATGTAATGAAATTCATAACCACCTCATGCATCTCTTATTACATCGAATGTATCGCCAAATTCATATCCCTGATGAGGATAAACTATCCGATTGCGTTCTCTACGATATACAGTAGTGAACCAATACCATCGACCGTTAATTTTGCGTGGCTTCCAAGTGTAATATGGCGTCCACGGACCTTGTGGCCCTGACCATTTTACAGATAATTCTCTGAGCTGCCTTATTAAATACTCTGCCACTGTCATATTAAAAGTATTCATCTGGTTCTGCAAAGTAATCCCAACCCTTGCCACCCAAGTCTCGCCACATAGCCCATTTGGCTTCTTCATCTTTACATGCTTGAGGCATGGTGTCACTACCCACTATGCATTCACATTGAGCGCAGTAATAGTTCATACCATTAGTTGGTTCATCATAATAGGCGACACCACCACAGGGCATTACTATGTAGTCTGAATAATCAATCATGACCACCTCAACAAGAACCATTCTTTATTTTCAGGATCACTAAATGTAATCCCCATGCAACTTACACCAGCCCAATAAGTCCATTTAGAATTTTTAGGACGGCGCGGACCAAACGTTTTCTCTACCCATTTAAGAATATCTGCTGGTTCACAGTCATATACAACTAGTTCGTTTAGGCGAAATCCATTTTGTATATTCATGACCACCTCAATAAAAACATAACAGCATCATGTTCATTTTCAAATTCCAAAACCGGACGGCAACCGACGGCGCAATAACGCGGTTCTTCTATAATCATATAATTACCGGGATAGTATT
>Ga0209596_1001265_pt1 | contig 22118 bp, 22 predicted proteins | sample M_130807_MF_Meta_FD_187314 | JGI IMG/M metagenome (GOLD analysis project Ga0209596, IMG submission 187314) | Freshwater microbial communities from Lake Montjoie, Canada to study carbon cycling - M_130807_MF_MetaG (SPAdes) (version 2) | ecosystem: Environmental > Aquatic > Freshwater > Lake...
ATTTAAACCGTCCACAAAACAAGTACTCATAATTGCGATGCGGGTTCAACAATAATGCAAGCCCAGCGCCTGGCTATTCCAGATGTAATTTGCTTCACGCCCAAGGTATTCGGCGACGATCGCGGATTCTTCTACGAAAGTTTCAACCAGCGCGTGTTCGAGCAAGTGCTTGGCCAACCCGCACCCCACTTTGTGCAAGACAATCACTCACGCTCTGCCAAGGGCGTATTGCGCGGCTTGCACTACCAAATTCATCAGCCACAAGGCAAGTTAGTGCGTGTAACGCAAGGCGAAGTATTTGATGTTGCGGTTGATATTCGCAAGTCATCCCCCACATTCGGCGAGTGGGTGGGCGAAATACTTTCCGCCCAGAACAACAAACAAATCTGGATTCCGCCGGGCTTCGCGCACGGCTTCTTAGTACTTAGCGAAACCGCAGAATTCCTTTATAAAGCCACAGATTTCTGGGCACCCCAGTTCGAGCGCTGCATTGCTTGGAATGATCCCGCTATTGGCATTCAGTGGCCACTCCACGGTACTACCCCACAGCTATCCGACAAAGACGCGCAAGGCAAATTGCTGGCGCAGGCCGAGTGCTTTGCCTAAGTAATCCCCAAGGCATGAGCCCACACACCAAATTTAAATCTGCCTTATCGCGTCGTTTCTACAAAAATGCTGCCGATTTAATTACTGTTCTTCTTGCGCAAGTTGTCTATCATGGAAAAAATAATGCTTGAAAACTCATCAATTCTTATCACAGGCGGAACAGGCTCTTTCGGCCACACATTTGTGCCAATGACTTTGGAAAAATATAAGCCGCGTCGACTGGTGATTTACTCACGCGACGAAATGAAACAATGGGAAATGGCCAAGATTTATGGCAACAATAATGCAGTCCGCTTTTTCATTGGCGATGTTCGCGACAAAGATCGTCTTGCTCGCGCTCTTGATGGCGTTGATTATGTTGTTCATGCAGCAGCCACCAAGATTGTACCTACTGCAGAATACAATCCATTCGAATGCGTCAAAACTAATGTCATAGGCGCAATGAATCTCATAGATGCGGCTATCGACCAAGGCGTGAAGCGTGTGGTCGCCCTTTCAACGGACAAGGCAAGCAGTCCTATCAATCTCTATGGCGCAACCAAACTCACAGCTGACAAACTTTTCATTGCTGGCAATTCATATTCTGGAAGCCATAGCACGCGCTTTGCGGTGGTGCGTTATGGCAATGTCATGGGCTCGCGCGGGTCGGTCATTCCATACTTTATAAGCCTGGCAGATCATGGGGTACTTCCTATCACTGATGCGCGTATGACCCGCTTCATGATCACCTTGGAACAAGGTGTTGAGCTTGTTTGGCACGCCTTTGAAGATATGCATGGCGGAGAAATCTATGTCAAAAAAATCCCATCTATGAAATTGCCCGAGATCGCGCGAGCAACAGTTCCGACTGCTCGGCACGATGTTGTTGGCATTCGCCCAGGAGAAAAATTACACGAGCAAATGATTGGCGCCGAAGACGCTCCCCACACCTATGAATATGACGCCCACTTTAAAATCCTTCCAGCCATTCATAACTGGAGCCAAGACACAAATAGAAACCACGGCGGAAAGTTGGTCGCCCCGGATTTCACATATTGCTCTGACAATAATCCCGATTGGATGAGCCCCGATTCATTGCGAGCATGGATCGAGCAGAACCGCGCGAAAATTGGCAAACTATAATCTGCCATGATTCCCTACGGACGTCAAGACATTAATCAAGCAGATATTGACGCAGTTGTCAACGTATTGCGCTCTGATTTTCTGACGCAAGGTCCCGTTGTTCCAACATTTGAAAGTGCTGTTGCTAGCCGCTGTGGCGTTCGCCATGCGGTGGCCGTGAATAGTGCCACAAGCGCACTGCACATTGCTTGCTTGGCTTTAGGAGTTGGCAATGGTGATATCGTTTGGACATCCCCCATCACCTTTGTCGCCAGTGCGAATTGCGCTAGATATTGCGGGGCTGATGTTGATTTTGTTGACATCGACCCCCTCACCTACAACATGAGTGTTGAGTGCCTGCGTGCCAAACTCGAGGCCGCGCAAAAAATTGGGAAACTTCCAAAAGTTGTCATCCCAGTCCACCTCTGTGGGCAATCGTGCGACATGGCCGCCATTCATGCGCTTGGCCAACAATACGGTTTCAAAATTATTGAAGATGCTTCACATTCCATTGGCGGCACATATCGCGGGGAACCCGTTGGCAATTGCCGCTTTAGTGACATCACAGTATTTAGTTTTCATCCCGTCAAGATCATCACCACAGGCGAAGGTGGAATGGCGGTGACCAATGACGACAAACTGGCCAGCCATATGGCGCGTCTACGCACGCATGGCATCACACGCGACCCAGCCGAAATGACCCACGCGCCGGACGGTCCTTGGTACTACCAGCAACTTGAACTGGGTTTGAATTACCGGTTGACAGATATCCATGCAGCATTAGGTCTCAGCCAAATGAAACGGCTTGACTCGTTTGTATCAACCAGAAATCAAATCGCAAATCGTTACACAAAAATGCTCGCAAACTTACCCGTCACGGTTCAATTGCAACCTCCGGATGTTTATTCGGCATTTCATTTGTACGTCATTCGCTTGCACTTACCGAAAACAAAAAAAACGCATCGTGAAGTCTTTGAGGCGCTACGAGCAACTGGCATCGGCGTCAATCTGCACTACATCCCTGTCTATCGCCAACCGTACTATGCACAAATGGGTTTCAATCCATTGCACTTTCCAGAGTCGGAGCGATATTATGCCGCGGCGATAAGCATTCCAATGTATTCGGGCATCACAGAAGATCAACAAGATCGAGTCGTGGCCGCGCTACGCAAGGCAATTGAGACATGAACGTCGCCGTGATCCCCGCACGCGGCGGCAGCAAACGTATTCCGCGAAAAAATATTCGTCTTTTTCATGGAAAACCGATCATTGCTTGGTCGATCGAGGCGGCGCAACTTAGCGGTTGTTTCGAGCGCATCATCGTGTCGACGGATGACGTAGAGATTGCCGATGTTGCAAAGGCGCATGGCGCCGAGATCCCGTTCATGCGCCCGAAGTCTCTTTCGGACGATCACACTGGGACAATTCCCGTAGTCACCCATGCCATCGACTGGCTTCGTGAACACGGGATCGCGCCGCTACACACTTGCTGCATCTACGCCACTGCGCCGTTTATTCAAGCGCCCGATCTCCGCGCCGGATTCGATCAACTCGTCAATTCGAGTACCGACTTCGACTACGTTTTCTCGGTGACCAAGTACCCGTTCCCAATTCAAAGAGCAATCCGCATTACAAATCAAGGGGCTGTAGAAATGTTCGACCCAAAGCAGTTCAACACACGTTCTCAAGATCTCGAAGATTCATTCCACGATGCTGGACAGTTTTACTGGGGCCGTTCAGATGCTTGGATCACCGGCAAAGTCATCTTTGGACATCGGTCAGCAGCGATCAGACTTCCCGCATTTCGAGTGCAAGACATTGATACAATCGAAGATTGGAAACGCGCAGAGCAACTTTTTCGCATTCTTCAATCAAGTGAGTGTATTCTCCACCCAAAAGGCTAAGGCATGGAATTTAAGACGGAACAAGAAACATTTTGGGCTGGGAGTTTCGGCAACGAATATATTCAACGCAATCAGGGCGATGCGCTATTGGCATCGAATTTGAATTTCTTCTCTACGGCCTTGCGCACGGCTTGCGGAGTCAAGAGTTGCATTGAGTTTGGAGCCAATATTGGCATGAACCTCAAAGCGATGAAACTACTCTATCCAGCCGTCGAATTGCATGGTATTGAAATCAATACTGTGGCTTCGAGCGAGCTCGCGCGAGTGATTCCCGCAAGCCATGTAATGAACAACTCGATCTTGGATTTTGCCCCACTGCGTACCTGGGATTTAGTTCTCATCAAAGGAGTGCTAATTCACATAAACCCCGCATCACTACTGAGTGTTTATGACAAGTTGGTGGCATCATGCGCGCGATATCTCTTGGTTGCGGAGTACTATAATCCCACTCCAATAGCCATTCCTTATCGCGGACACAACGACCGACTCTTCAAGCGCGACTTTGCAGGCGAGATAATGGATCGTCACCCACAGATGGAACTCATTGATTACGGCTTCGCCTATCGTCGCGACCCCAACTTCCCGCAAGACGATATAACATGGTTCTTAATGGAAAAGCAAGCCTAACATGATAAATTATTGTAAGAAATGCGTGATGCCGGACACCAAACCGGACTTACATCTAGATGAAGCAGGTGTGTGTAATGCCTGCCGAAGTTACGAAAAAAGAAAAGAAGTGAATTGGGATGCACGCCATGCAGAATTGCTGCAGGTGCTCGAAAAGTATCGCAGCCCCGATGGTAGTGGCTGGGATTGTATTGTCCCAGTAAGTGGAGGCAAAGACAGTACCTATCAAGTAGTGCGAATGTTGCAATTAGGATTGAACCCCCTATGTGTAACATCTACTACTTGTGATCTGTCACAACTCGGTCGCAAAAATATTGAAAACCTCAAGCACTTGGGCGTGGACTATGTCGAGATGTCCCCTAATCCACTTATTCGAGCCAAGCTGAATCGTATTGGGCTAAAACAGGTTGGTGACATTTCTTGGCCTGAACATGTCGGTATTTTTACCATTCCAGTCCGTGCTGCAGTGCAATTTAATGTGCCGTTATTGGTTTGGGGGGAAAACTCACAAAATGAATATGGGGGACCTGCAGCGGCCGCGGGAAATAACGTACTAAATCGACAGTGGTTAGAAGAGTTTGGCGGACTGTTAGGTATGCGTGTAACGGATTTGATTGGCATGGAAGATATTGAACCTAAACATCTAATCCCGTACACCTACCCGAGTGATGTGGAGCTAAAACGTGTGGGAGTAACGGGTTTGTTCTTAGGCCATTATATTCCCTGGGACGGCCTTTCCAACACACTGATTGCGCAAGCAAATGGTTTTCTTACCTATGACAAAGTCGTTGAAGGTTCTATGGTCAATTACGAGAATCTAGATAATCATCAAACTGGCATCCACGACTACTTCAAGTTCCTTAAATTTGGTTTCAGCCGAGCAACTGATCTGGCTTGTATGCATATTCGACGAGGTCGACTTACACGGCAAGATGGGCTAGCAGCGATTAAACGGTTGGATGGTACTTTCCCGTGGGAATATTTGGGTAAAAATCTGGAACAAATCTTGCGCCCGCTTGATGTTACGACCGATGAATTTATAAGAATTTGCGATAAATTTACCAACAAAAAAATATTTAAACGTGACGCATCTGGTGCCTTAATTAAAGATCGCGATGGCAACCTCAGTAAGATTAACTACGATAACGCATGAGAGTCGGTGTCATAGATTATGGCGTAGGTAATTTGGGTTCGGTAATCCGCGCACTGGAAGAATTAAGTGTGAAGCCAGTTTTGGTCACACGTACTGTTGACTTACACACTGTGGATAGCCTGATACTGCCCGGCGTAGGTAACTTTGCTGATTGCGCAAAATTATTAAATGATTCAGGATGGGTAGAACCTTTACGGCAAGAAGTACTCCTGGCCAGCAAACCATTACTGGGTATTTGTTTAGGTATGCAACTGTTGGCAACTACAAGTATGGAGGGCATTGCCGACAATGCATCCAATGGTGTTGTGGGGTTGAATTTCATTCCCGGACGCGTAGAAAATTTGCGGACATTAGGTTGTAATCTACGAATTCCCCATGTGGGCTGGAATGCGGTGACAAGCCATACCAAAGTTGGTGGGCTGTTTGATGGAATCCCCGATGGCACGGACTTTTACTTTGTACATAGTTACGTATTTGTGCCGGATAGCCCCGACCATGTATTAGCTACCACAATGTATGAAGTGCCTGTGACAGCGGCTGTTAGATCTGGCCATATTTGGGGCACCCAATTTCACCCTGAAAAAAGTTCGCGCGCAGGATTTCGATTGTTGCGTAACTTTATCGAGAATCCAACATGCTGAAAGTGCGTGTTATCCCGACGCTCTTGTGGAAGCAGTTTGGCCTAGTGAAGGGGATTGCCTTTGATAGCTGGCGTAGAGTTGGCCCTGTTCTCCCGGCTGTAAAAGTCTATAACCAGCGAGAAGTGGATGAACTCATACTAGTAGATATCACTGCGCATCAGTCGATACATGACCTAGATTTTGAGTCTATCCACGAATTTAGTCAAGACTGTTTTGTCCCGCTTACTGTGGGTGGTGGCATTACAAGAATAGAGCAAGTTCAAAAACTTTTGCGCGCTGGTGCAGACAAAGTTTGTGTGAATACTGCAGCTTATACAAATCCAGAACTGCTAAGTGAAATTGCAAAGCGCCATGGCACACAATGTGTGGTTGCAAGTATAGATGTTCGCAAAAATATGTCTGGCGAAGGGTGGCAGTGTTATAGCCATGCTGGAAAAATTTCCACTGGTCGAGACGTTCGCGCATGGGCACGTGAAATAGAAGATCGTGGTGCCGGCGAAATTTTAATTACTTCTATTGAGCGAGATGGTACCTTTCACGGCTACGACTTAGCGTTGATTGAGGCGGTGGTGCAAACTGTAAATATTCCTGTTATAGCATCTGGGGGTGCTGGTAATTATCAGCATATGGTGGATGCTGTAAAACAAGCAGGAGCCTCCGCAGTCGCCGCGGCAAGTATGTTTCACTTTACTGAGCAAACCCCGTCTGGAGCGAAAGACGCTATGTCCGCCGAAGGAATTCCAGTGCGTCGGTCATTCATTCAGAGCCAACGTAAATGACCATAGCCTTCCGAGCCGATGCTTCCACTCAAATCGGCGTTGGTCATGTGATGCGATGCCTCACGTTGGCGAACGCCCTGCAGAAACGTGACGTCCAGACCATCTTTGTGTGTCGCCATTTACCGCAATATTTAGAAAGCATTTTGACTGCCAGTGGGAACCAAGTATTGCGCCTCAAAAGTGCGCCCAATGGCGACCTTCTTGATGATTTGCCTCAATCCAAGTTACTTGGCGTATCCCAAAAACAAGATGCAACGGAAACAATTGCGGCAATCGCCAACACAAAATTAGATTGGATTGTTGTCGATCACTACGGAATAGATGCGCGGTGGGAAACTTTTTTACGCGCCAAGGCTTTACGCATCATGGCGATCGACGACACCGCAGATCGGATGCATGATTGTGATGTGCTACTTGACCAGAATTTTTATCTCAATGCGGACAAGCGATATGTCACCAAGGTTCCTCCAACCTGCACGCTGCTACTAGGTCCACGCTATGCACTACTACGAGATGAATTTAGAGTTTGGCGCACAAAAACAAAACCGCGTACTGGCCCCGTGAAAAGGATCTTGGTTTTTTGGGGCGGAATGGATGCGGAGAACCACACTGGCCGCACCATCGAGGTCCTCAGCCAAATTTGTGGCACAAAGATCGCGGTCGACGTAGTGATCGGAGCTGAACATTCAAAGCGCGAGCAGATCGAATCACTATGCATGCAAAGTCAATTCCGTTGTCATGTAGAAACATCACGTATGGCGGAACTCATGGCAAATGCTGATTTTTGTATTGGCGCGGGTGGTTCTGCAACTTGGGAACGAATGGCTCTTGGATTGCCGACACTTGCAAAATGCATTGCCAAAAATCAACGCCAACTTATAGAGGACTGTGCTAAAAACGGGTTCTTAATTGCTGCGGGTTCAATGTTTGAAGATGAACTCACTGCTGCAACTAAAATTTGTGCCCTTTTAGCTCAAGAAGAATTGCTTGTTTCCATCTCAAAAAAATGCATGGAACTTGTGGATGAACGCGGGACGTTGCGGGTGCTACGCGCTTTAAATTGCACTGGCATACAAATGCGTCCCGCTACTAATGGTGATTCCGCACGTATATTTGAATGGCGCAATCATCCATCTATAAGAAATTTTTCTCTCAATTCAAAAGAAATCCCTAGGGTAACTCATGAGCAGTGGCTCGCCTCGATTCTTGCAGATCGTGATCGCATTCTGCTGATTGGCACAAGAAACCAGATAGAGATTGGCGTCGTTCGATTTGATATCCAACATAACGAAGCGGAAGTTTCAATTTATCTATGTCCGTCCCCCCCCGAGCCTGGATTAGGAAGCGATTTACTACAGAGCGCGGAGCAATACCTTCGAAATTTTCGTCCAACAATAACTCGAATTCATGCTCAAGTGCTCGATACGAATGAGCCCTCAAAACGACTTTTTCTCGGAATGAATTATGAGTGGTCCGGAATCAAGTTCACTAAAGTTTTGCGCTAGAATCCATACCATGATAACGATTGACAAGCAAAGTATTGGTGTTGATCGCCCACCCTTCATCATCGCCGAGATGTCCGGTAACCATAATCAGTCGCTCGAACGCGCGCTTGATATTGTCGAAGCCGCAGCCAAGACTGGTGCACATGCCCTGAAGATTCAGACCTATACGCCTGACACGATGACGCTCGATCTTGACGTGCGCGAGTTTCACATCAGTGATCCCAAAAGTTTGTGGGCTGGCACCTCTCTTTACAAACTGTACGGACAGGCCTACACCCCGTGGGAATGGCACAAGCCAATATTCGAGCGTGCCAACAAGCTTGGAATGATTGCATTTAGCACTCCGTTTGATGACACTGCCGTTGACTTTCTTGAAGGCCTGAATGTTCCATGTTATAAAATTGCCTCATTCGAGAATACTGATATACCCCTGATTCGCAGAGTCGCAGCAACAGGCAAGCCGATTATTATTTCAACAGGCATGGCAACCGAAGCTGAATTGGATGACACCGTCACTGCGGCGCGCTTGGCAGGATGCAAGGATCTTATTCTGCTGAAGTGCACAAGTACCTATCCCGCCACTGCGGAGAACACCAATATTCTAACCATCCCGCATCTGAGAGACAGATTCAAGTGCGAAGTCGGTCTCTCCGATCACACTATGGGCGTAGGAGTTTCTGTCGCTAGTGTTGCTCTTGGCGCAACGGTGATCGAAAAACATTTCACGCTCAGTCGCGCCGACGGTGGCGTAGACAGCACCTTCTCTATGGAACCCGCGGAGATGGCTCGTTTAGTGGTAGAAACCAAACAAGCTTGGCAATCACTCGGCGAAGTCAGCTATGGACCAACACAGGCAGAGAAGGCTTCCATTATTTTTCGTCGATCGCTCTACATCGTGAAGGATCTCAAAGCCGGCGATGTACTGACACAAGAGGGTGTTCGGGCTATTCGGCCGGGTTTAGGGTTACCGCCGAAATATTTCGATGAAGTTGTGGGCAAGACTCTGAATGCTGACGTACGGCGCGGAACGGCTCTTAGGTGGGAACACATACGACAAACCTGAATTTCTAGATTTTACTTGGTCGTGACAATATTGGCGCTTCACGGTTCTGGGTTGGTGAGTGAGTTTAGGGTACGTAACAAGTCTGCCCAGTTGGAACATGATCGGATCGCAGTAGCGTTGACGATCGCTGAAACTATAAGAGGTGGTTCTGTAGTCGGGTACTGGTCAGGGGTCACTGTCATATTTACGCGATAAGATTTCAATATGCGCCAATCCGATAGATCACTCACTCCAGGTGGACGCCTTCTAATTTCGTTCCTCTTCCTCTGGTATGTACTACCTGGAGTAGCGTGTCTTCTTTTCAGTAATATTGAATTTCCCTTTCGATGGTCTGCGGACCGGCAGATTGTCTGGGGAATTATGGTGGCATGCGTTGCATGTGTTGCGCTACCTGCGTTACTACTACGAACAGTCCACACTTCTATAATAGGCTTTCCAGTGATCGTTAAGAGTTGGGGACTTGCGCTTGTGACACTAACCACAGCTGTGTTTGGGGTCTACCTGATCATGTCCCGCTCCACAAATTGGCGCTATGGTGGAGGCTTCCTCGGCGATCAGATTGAGGGAGGGGAAGGGTCGATATTATTGATAGCTATTGCCATACAGTCCATGGTGCCATTACTCCCGTGGTGGCTGATTCTCGTCCGCCCAAGACTTTGGATGTCCAACACAGTTTGGGGCGTTGGAATTCGCGTGGCGATAGTGACTACGTCCGTCGTGAACATCAATGGACTTGCGACAGCTATCTCTGCCGCAATGACGCTTATCTGGATGTTGCTCCCTTCTATCTCGGAGCCAATCTTGTTTGGGCGTCGTGTTCGCAAAGTGTTTCGTATTTGGACACTGATTGCATGGCCGATTTTAGTCGTAGCCATAGTCGGACTTGCGTATCAGGGAATGAGCGCCAAAACGGGCCGTACGGACGACAGCGAAACCTGGGAAAGTCACACTTCAATTCACTATTTTGTTGGCAGGCTTTCAGTCCATTTCCAACATGCAATGGGTGCACTAGAAGATAACTGGGACAATAACGTCACATGGGACACGACCAGGGAACTATTCTCCATTCCATTAGGCACTTGCTGGTATCGCGCAAACGTACTGATGGGCGTTCAGAAAAGTGTTGATCGCCCAGAAACACCCTCACTCAGCCGAGTCAATTTAGAACGCTTCGCAACTTTTGATGTGTCAAGGAATTTACGTAACGGAGCCTCTCCAGGACTCATTGGAACCATTGGACTCTGTTTCCCACTTACCGTGATACCCCTTGCGTGCTTGGCAGCCGGTACGTGCTTCATCTGTTTCTTCGACTGGTTCCTCCGCCCTCTGCCTAGATTGGGATGGATCGGCTGTTTGTGCTTCGCGTATGGGCCGGTGCGAGTCCTCACTGATTCGCCCTTGGATGCACTTAATATAATAAATTCCGTTACTCCAATTTTGTTATTTGTTTGTTTACTTCGGGTTTGGATTGGTAGGCGGTTACGGCAGGCGGAAGGCACATCGCTACGATTCGCGCAGCGTGAAAAAAGCACGCTGCCCCAATTGGCGCATAAATAGGAGCGCCAATCCACATGAGAATATTTGCTGCAACGAAAATGGCTATCACCCCACCAGCATCGATTAAGACTGGCCGCAGTCCGCTCTCTCGGTAGTAGATTACCTCGCGAATCACGCCACCTATGCCTGAAACAGTGGCAAGTAATGCGAGCAGCGCGACTTCCACATTCGAGGGTCTACCTTCCATTGGGAGTGCCTGAATGGCAAACACGGCTGCAATGCTTGCGACAAGCAATCCGCCAAGTACTGGAAGCACGAACGCCGCAGAAAGGAGAACTCGTAATGAAAGTTTGCGTCGCACAATCGCACCTCGGCGTGGCGTAAAGAAGATGACCGAAACCATCATGGATTGAATGGCGAGGCATGAACAGACAATGAGCAATCCTGCAGTCATCTGTGTATTCCAAGCTGCGATCAGGAACTTGTCTGTATATCCCAGCATTGCCCCAAGGAGCCCCGATACCCACAACATCTGATTATATTGAATCTGTGAAACAGCCATTCGGGCGTGCTGAATTTCTATTGCAATTGACTTTATCCATCTTATCCGTGCGATAAACCAACCATGTCGCAGCATGGTTGCATTTGCGACCAACAGCGGCAGTATGAACCAACCAGGGGCTGATACTCTCCATGGGACAAGAATTATCATGAAAATGACCGTAAGTCCGATTTGAAAAGAGCCGCGTTGCAATTGCATCATAGACCAATCTTTCGTTCGTGATTCGACAAGTAGATACCTTTGTCGTTCATCAATCACTCTTTCACTGACAAAGAAAACACAAGCCAGAGTTGTCGCCCATCCATCGAATCCCCACGAAATCGTAAGAGCACCGGTCACACAGATACCAACCACCGACGTTACAAGTAGCCGCCACGTGTATTGTTCAAAGGCAAGTTCGCGCAAACGATTGTTTGGAACTACGTCACAAACACTTTCGTAAAAGATTTTACCGCTGTCGAAAGCAGAAACAATCATTCCAATACCAATCGCTACTAGCAGCCGACCAAGCGACCCTGCTGAATCTGCTCCAATAAACCAGGAAAGCACGATTAAGATCCCTGGTCTAGCAAGTACTATCGACAGGCGAGCGATGAGGAACATGATGCGCGGCATATGTCACTTTTTATTATGGAACCTGCTATAATCAACCATTATGTTAAAGTACACAAATCACATCGTAAAGGAACTTTGTGAAATCGTGCGCCGCCCAATCCTGCGGGCTTGTTCAGGAGCACTCACAAGACGTGCGGCTGCTCTTGTGACCGAAATCAAAAGGGAGGGCTTTGTAGTCTTGCCTGAACACTGGTCCCCGGCTCAGTGTGACATCGCCAAAACCGCTATCGATAGGTTGTGCACACAAGTTGGCCTTGAGAATTCATGGGTAGATGAACTAAGATCAGATCACCGCTTCTTCCGTGGGGAGAGGCATGCGGTTGAACTACTTCCGTTTAAAGATGACCCTCTCATTGAGGAGGTTCGCCGTGGGTATACTGGCAGACGAGAAGCTGAAACTTTCGTCCTCGCCGCCCGACTTGACTTCCGAGCTGGAAACAAGGGGTCAGGCGGTGGATGGCACCTAGACTCTCCGCACTCTCGTCAATTCAAAGCCATTCTTTACCTAAGTGATTGTGACACGGAGAATGGTCCATTTGAACTCATTCCAAAAACCCACAAACGGGGAACATTGCTTCGATTTCTAGTGAATGGAATGCGAAAACCAGAGCAGTACCGGTTCACCGACGCAGAAGTTTCCCCCATTGTCGTTGGTGGCTATCCAACAAAAACATTCACTGGGAGTCGAGGAACCTTAATCTTAGTGGATGTAACTGCGCTTCATCGTGGCACTCCAATACAAAATGGATCGCGCTACGCACTCACTCTCTATTGCGGAGATCCCAAGATCGGTGCAACGTATTGATATGCCACAAGATCCTCAAGTAGTTGGATCTGGAATGACTGACTTCTCGACGAGCAACGCAAAGACTGGTACCGCGGCAGTGGTGGCAGAAGTCGGTCATAGACGGACCTTCATTGATGGGATGAGAACCTGCCTCCTCACAGACGCGCTCGTTGAACGTGCTCCTGATCGCCGATCGAGTTGGAGTTATGGAAGCTTAAGCGGACCAGAGCGTGTGCCTTCGAAGATAATTTCTCTTCGACCCAAGATCCGCGATTTCATACGGGCGCTATTTCGTTGGACATGGGCAGACCTTCGCGACGCTGGTGATCTTTGGCTCCTCATATCGCGATACCCAAAATTAGCACGCGGTATACCAGGCTTCCCATGCTTCGGATTAGTTATAATTCCCAGATGGTTCTGGTGCGCATACTCATTCACTGTCATTAAGATTTCAGCCAAGCCAGCGGAGGAGTTTGCTAATCACTTCGACTCCCTCTACGTTGTATGTTATTATACCACTCGGAGTCTCGCATTGGTACGTGCTTTTCGCACCGCGGGTAAGCCTGTTTGCGACGTACAGCATGGCTTGGTAGGTCATAGCCACCCAGCCTATTTCAACAAACGGTTTTGGGGAAGGCAGTCTCGCTTTCAGCCTACAGAATTTTTGGTTTGGAATACAACATCACAATTGTTCCTTACGAATTCCACGGGGTGCCCCGCATTTGTTCGCGACTTCGACGATTCCCACTACGTAAGTCCAGTCGTTTCGCGTACGAAACGGCTTCGGCCTCATATATTGGTTACGCTTCAGTGGTCCTCCGAGCTTCCAGTGGAGCTGATAACGTTTGTGCTTTCAGCCACCTGGGTTAACTGGGTTTTGCGCCTGCACCCGCGTGATCCAGTGCCACCTTCAAGGCGATTAGATTGCATTGCGCTTTCCCGCGCCGAGCACGTCCAAATTGAATTGCCTGACGCGGCATTAATCCTGTCACTTCGTACGTGCGACCTTCACATCACCGAAAATTCTTCGGTTGTCATTGAGGCGTCCGCAGCTAAAATACGATCGTTGTTCTGGGACACGTCAACGACGGGATTGTTCCTTGATGAAATTGGAACAGGTTTGGCCGAGTGTATCCCCATCGAGAAACTTTCAAAAAGAATCTTGGAACTGTTACGTGATGATTCTGATGGATCTGATTCATGGTGAATTGAACTCTAAATGGAGACCACTCTCATATATTGTGTTTAGACTTTGGGCTTTAGTATATTGGAATTATCGAATGAAGTATTCCAGGAACTGAACCGTATGAACCCCAAATCCCATTGCACTCACGCTGTCCCACTCGACTCTACTTCCCACGTCCAAAGTTCGACGAACTTAGGGCGATCGCAGCATTTACTGTACTCTTCGGACACTGATATTTCTAAAGATTGTGACAGCGCCTCATTCGTCACATGCATTCGAACGCCCACTCAACGCATTGAAGTATAGATTCCCGAACCTCAACTTTCTCGGCAATACGGTTGAATGTCTGGCCAACAAATGACCGAACAATCGCTGTGAGTCCAACCATTTAACCCACTCACCACGCACTCCAAGAGCGACGGGGATCGAGAATTGCGCTCCGCTCACGGTGCGTCAAACAAAATAACGCCTTGAGCTTTGGATACTCGTTTAGGACACATAACGAATTCTCGATGTTGCGACACGCTCAATGTGTTTCACAAATTTTTCCATCACTGCGCTTTTGCTAAAGCGACTATTATAAAGTTGCCTCACTCTCTCTCGCATGTCCTGATACTTTTTGTCTGGCAACGCAATTGCAGAAAGTATTGCGGTTTGAAAACCCAGTTGGTTCCCTTCTTCATATATGATTCCAATTCCATTGTCATCAACCAATCTCCGAACAACACCCCTTAATGGAGTGATCACGGGCAACCCACTAGACATGTATTCTACAAACTTGTTAGGTATGTTTCCTACATAATTGAGAGTCGAGCGGTACGGGGCAATTCCATATCGCGACATTCTCATTAAAGCGACTACTGATGGTGCATCAACTTGTCCTGGAAAATGAACATTCGAGATTCCATGAGCACGTCTCCGCAGTTGATCGAGGTCTGGTCCGCATCCACAAAATACAAACGTGACACCAGACAGGCTAGTTCCCGCACTGCGAATTCCTTGAATAACAGTCAAAAAATCTTGTGTGCTACTAATCACACCAAAGAAACAGATAATTGTTGAGAGCGCTGTGGTAATACCGCGAGCGCGCCAACCCTCAATCGCTCGAACGATTTGAGCTTCTGAAACCGCTTTGTCATCGTAGCAATGGTGAATCACCGCATCTGATTCTGATAGTCGTCTTTCTGCCTTATAAAGTCCCCAATCTAAAAACTCTTGCGTTATCCCAATTATTCCGTCGACTGACGAAAGTGCATGACGAGCGGATCGCTCATACTTTGAAAGCGATGCACGAACTAGAGGTCGCAAAAATGGATGGAAGTACTCGTAAATGCTGTCTGGAACGAGGTCTCGTACATCAGCCAAAACAGGAATCCCATGCGCCTTACCATATTTAGCGCTCGCTGCACAAAGTTCCACCGTTGGATAAGGCGCAACTATAATATCTGGCTTTTGTAAAGTTAGTGCACGCGATGCGAACGAGACTGCGACTTGACGGTGATCTTTGATGCGCGCCCAAGAAAGGTGATTTCTGTAACCACATCCCAAGAGAAATTGGCACTCGAGCCCATTCGGGAGGCAAACCCGTGTGGATTCGTTGAAACGAAATGATTTAGTTTGATGATTAAAGCAACTATCCCACCATGTCACTCTATGTCCTTGCAACACCAACTCATTGGCTAGCATTCCAGTTCGCATCACTCGGCAATCTTTATCATCAACAGGTGATGGTTCGCCAGTCTTTACTAACCAAACGTTGAGCGAGTTTTTTTTGCACATTTTTTATGATACCAACTATGATAATTTCAAATTGATTTGGTCCAGTTTGAGGTTACGATATGTAATATGGACAAGATCATTTCTGAAGACACGATATCTGGGGTATTTCTCTTTGGCGCGGGCGGTGCCGCGTCTTGGGTGCTGCAAGGCTTTGTTCGCGAGGGTATTCCAATCAACGGGTTTCTAGATGATGCCGCAGATCGAATTCGGACCGTCGGTAATTTACCAGTCCACGCCCCTGATTCTGTTCATGTTTCTATAAGTCAACGCAATAAATCCACAGTGATTTTCGCAGTAATGAATCCTGCTGTAAACGAATCAGTCACACGAGATCGGCTTCTAGGCCTTGGCTGGGGTGAAGTACTTTCATTTGGTGAGTTTGGAAGAAGTGCTTATCGAAGTAGTGGGAAGCTTTGCTCTATGCTTGATGCCTCCGATGTCGGCAACCATAAACATGAACTTGCTGCCACACGCACATTGTTAAGTGATGATCACAGTCGACAAGTGTTTGACGCATTTGTGGCATTTGTGACTCAACTTGACGACTCTGGATTTCCAGAGATCACCCCCGATCCCTACTTCCCAGCGGATCTTCCGAGATGGCCCAAGCAATTGCGTATGATTGATTGCGGTGCGTTTGATGGGGACAGCGTGCGGGCTGCAATAAAGCATGGCTACAATATTGAAGCAAGCATCTCCTTCGAGCCGGATCCTGCAAACTTTGCGAATCTGGCTCAAAATAATTACGCAATTCCAGGTGCCATGGCGTGGCCATGCGGCGTACTTGATCGTACAACCATGCTTCAATTTTCTGCCCAAGGCGATACAGGCAGCTCAATTTCTAATGACGGCGGGATTTCTATTCAGTGCGTAAAACTGGATGATGTCATCCCCCACTTTGCACCCAACATGATAAAGCTTGACATCGAAGGCTCAGAAGAAGCGGCACTTCGAGGCGCCGAAACCATTATTCGAAGTTCGCGCACAGGATTGGCCGTTTCTGTCTACCACTTGCCGACTGATATCTGGCGCATCCCCCTTTATTTATCTTCGGTCATTGGACCAAAGTGTCAGTTCTACTTGCGACGTCATAGCCGCACGATTGCGGACACGGTGCTGTATGTCTACCCAGAGCGATGAGCCTTTAAAAAGAAGCAATCGGATCCCTGAGTCCGCCGTGAAACGCTGCTTCGATGTGGTCGCATCAATATTTGGTTTGATTGCACTTTTTCCAATTATTATCTTGGTGGCATTGGTGGTGAAAATCACTTCGTCTGGTCCGGTTCTATTTCGGCAACAACGTGTGGGACGTCACAGAAAACACTTTGAATTATTTAAATTTCGCACTATGATTAACGGTGCTGAAGCGTTGGGCCGGGAAACTTCAGGCACAAATGATCCCCGAATCACGCAGATTGGAGTTTGGCTGAGACGAACCAAACTTGACGAGATCCCTCAACTTATCAACGTATTTATAGGCGATATGAGTTTTGTTGGCCCAAGACCCGAGATACCTTTTTATGCAGAAAACTATAAGAAAGAAGATCAAATTGTCCTTGAATTGCGTCCCGGCATAACCGATCTGGCCACGCTTGAAATGACGGACTTAGACTCGATCATGCAAACTCGGGGAGAAATGTCTCCAGCCGATTTCTATCTTTGCACCGTTCAGCCACGGAAGCTTAAACTACAACGTGAATATGTATTAAACCGAAGTTTTTTTGGCGATATTTCAATCATCATTCGCACACTGCTCAAAATTTGGAAATGAGTCCTACCATACTAACTTCCAATGACACATTCGAATTGTTTGGTATACCAATTCGGCCAACCCGAATCGGTCTGGGCGGAGCACCGACTGGCGGACATGGTTGGGGGGTGCGTGATGACTCCGCCGCATCTAATGCAATCACTTGCGCTATTGAAAATGGCGTAACGTTTTTTGATACTGCAGATGTTTATGGACTCGGCCTGGCGGAAACCTTACTTGCCCGCTGCCTTGATGCCATACCTAGTTCACGCTCAAGTGTGGTCATTGCCACCAAGGGCGGGGTTGCGTGGGATGACCATGGATGTACGCGTCGAGACAGTACACCTGTTTATCTATTGAAGGCTGCAGAAGCCAGCCTGCAACGACTACGCACAGACTGCATTGATTTATATTATCTCCACTGGTCAGACGGCAGTACACCTCTCGGCGATTCATTAGAAGCTTTGGCGACACTGCGGAAGCAAGGGAAAATTCGAGCTATTGGTGTTTCGAATGTGAATTCAATTGATCTACTTCAATATCGAGAAATTGGAATTGCTGCCATTCAGGTAAAAGGTAATCTGCTTGAGCCTCACGATGCAATTAAAATGGCTGAAACCGCTCAAATTCTCGGTGCAAAAGTAATTTGTTACAGCGGTCTAGCTGATGGATTACTGGCAGGTAATATGAACATAGATCAACGCTTTGGTGCTGATGACCACCGATCTAAATATCCCCTTTTCCAACCCGGGTTGTTTGAGGCGACACTAGACCGTGTTGCACATGTTGTTGCTACTGCGGGGCAATTTAACCGAACAGCAGCCCAACTTTCTCTTCGTTGGCTACTTGATTCAGGGTGCGCCGATGCTGTTTTGTGTGGAGCAACCAAGCCCCATCATGTGCGTGAAAATATGGGCGCACTGGGATGGAGTCTCAAACCCCATGATATTGCATGCATAAATCGTTCATTGCTCAGTTCTGCCTAGCAAGTCGATTAAAATACTAAAATAAGCATATAGTAAACGATCCAAACTATGAAGACTTTTAAAACTAATCAAGAAATGACCGTGGGCCCCTCGATTGCTGACGTTTTCAACCGAAGCTCTGATACCGTGGAACAAAAAATTGAAGCATTCCCCCGATACGCTCGCCGCCAACAACTAAAGCGCTTTCTAGCAATGTATGAAATTTACAAAATGATCATGCCGATCAAGGGAAGCATTGTGGAATGTGGCGTATTCCGCGGCTTTGGTTTCATGAGTTGGCTGAAGCTTAGCGCAATTTTGGAGCCTGAAAACCTCACTCGGCGCATTTATGGGTTCGATACATTCGATGGATTTCCAACCCTTGCGGATGTAGACACGACAAGCCAAACAGACACACATCTTGGAGATCTTCGCGCAAATTCCTACGACGAACTTTGCGAACTTATTAAACTGCACGACAAGGATCGTTTCTTGGGTCATATCCCAAAAGGCCAATTGATTCGTGGTGATATCAGCAAGACCGCCCCACAATTCATCAAAGAAAATCCGCATCTCATTGTCAGCATGCTTTTTCTAGATGCTGATTTATTTGAGCCAACCAAGGCTGCGCTGGATGCATTCTTGCCTCGCATGCCAAAGGGTTCTTTAATCGTCTTTGATGAACTCGATAATCCACAGTGGCCTGGCGAAACAATGGCGGCTCTGGAAACAATTGGATTGAATAAACTTCGTCTTGAGCGACTCGAATGGGATCCCTATATCTCTTGGGCAAGGGTCGATTGGTGATTCTAGAAAAGGCATTACGTTGACAGACTCATACAAACTCGCGCTTCGAATTCGCAAGCATGTTGTACGAATGACTTCTCTAGGAAAGAGCAGCCATATCGGCTCTGTATTTTCTTGTGTTGATATTTTAGCCACGCTTTATAGCCGTGTAATGAAAGTTCTCCCCACGGATCCTCGATGGTCTCAAAGAGATCGCTTCGTCATGAGTAAAGGCCATGCGGGTGCTGGACTCTATGCCACACTTGCAGAATGTGGTTTTTTCCCTATTCAACGCCTTGATACACATTGTCAAAATGGTTCCAACCTCTGCGGACATGTTGCAACACACGGAATTCCCGGGATTGAATTTTCAACAGGTTCTCTTGGGCACGGACTGCCAGTTGCAGCGGGAATGGCTTTCGCGCTTCGTTCCAAATCTCCCAACGTACGTGTCTTTGCATTATTGAGCGATGGCGAGTTGGATGAGGGATCGAATTGGGAAGCTTTTTTGTTTGCGAGTCATCATCAACTTAAAAATCTATGCGTAGTTGTTGACTACAACAAGATTCAAAGTCTTGCGTCTGTTAGCGAAACACTTGGTTTAGAGCCACTGCGCGATAAGTTTGAAGCCTTCGGCTGGGAAGTTCGAGAATGCGATGGCCATAATCATGACGAACTCATGAACGCGTTTATCCCCGCCTCCAGCAACCAACCCGTTGTGGTAATGGCGCACACTGTAAAAGGTAAGGGCGTTAGTTTTATGGAGCATTCAGTACTATGGCATTATCGTTCGCCACAAGGCGAAGAAATGCTTGCAGCTATGGCAGAATTGGACAGGTCGCCCCATGCGTGACGCATTTGTAAAGCAGTTAACCCAATTGGCCGAAGTCGATCCGTCGATCATGTTGATCACTGGCGACCTTGGATTTGGTGTGCTCACTGAATATGCGAAAAAGTTTCCAGATCAATACTTGAATGCGGGCGTTGCCGAACAAAATATGGCTGGGCTCGCTGCGGGTATGGCCTTGGAAGGGCGACGCGTTTTCACATATTCCATCGCAAATTTTCCAACTTTGAGATGTATTGAACAGATTCGCAACGACATTTGCTATCACAACTTGCCAGTGACTGTAGTTTCTGTTGGCGGCGGATTTGCTTATGGTCCATTGGGTTTTAGTCATCACGCAACCGAAGATGTCGCCCTCATGGGCGCACTTCCAGGCATGAGAGTCCTTGCACCAAATGATCCGTTTGAAGCGATGGCCGCCACGCAAATTACTGGAAGCGCAACTGGTCCAACATATTTACGCCTCGGCAGAAATGGTGAAAAGCGGTTGCATGAAACAGTGGTTGATATTTCAGGTGGCAACTTGGTTCCAGTCGTTAAGGATACGTCACCTGAAATTGCCATTATCGCGGGATGTGGCGCTCTTGATATTGCAATTGAAACTCATAAGTTGCTAGCAGCGCAGGGCGTGAGTGCTGGTGTTTGGTCTTCACCATGGATCGAGCCATTCGATGCAAAAACAACGGCCGAGATTGCGCGTACAGCTGATTTAATAGTCACGATTGAAGAACATTCAATCTTGGGTGGTGTGGGTACCAGAGTCTCACACGTGTGTGCGGAACTTGATCAGTGCAAGGCACGAGTATTGGTTGTGGGAATTCCTAGAAAGCCGGTGCATGAAATTGGAGATCAGCAATACATGCGCAACAGCGTGGGTCTGAGTGCCAATGATATTGTCAGGCGTATTAACAGTCGGATAAGTTGCCGTACCGCCAAGTAATGGTTGTCCGTCAAATTTATAAAGTGAGATTTTCTTTTGTTCCTGTAATTGTTGATATTCGGTCATGGGATCTCTAACCACATGCTGCGCCAAATAGTTCCCCTGTTTTTAATGCCAACATGTGTGGTGCTTGCTTTGCTTGTTGTGGCGCTACGCACCCGTCGGCGTTGGCCAATTGTTGTTGCGCTTGTGTTGCTGTGGGCGGCAAGTACGCCGATAGTCAGCAATTTGCTTATGTGCGCTGTTGAGGACTGGCGCGTGCGGCAAGTGACAAGCGATGCGCCAAATGCTGATGCAATTGTGGTGCTGAGCTTTAGCATTCGCGCTGTGCCTGACGACGCGACATCATTTGAATTTGACGACTTTGACCGCTTTCTTGGCGGCTTTGATTTGTATAAAGCCGGCAAAGCGCCGCGACTGATATTCACGGGCGGCTGGTCCGCTTGGAAACCTGACATGCCCTTCATCGGTGATGTACTAATCGCCCGCGTCCGCGACTTTGGCGTGCCTGCATCGGCGCTTTCCACCACTGGTAAAGCCAGCAACACCGAACAAGAAGCCGAAGGCGTTGCGCAGTTGCTTGGCGTTGGAAAATCTCCCACCACCCCGCGCATTCTTCTTGTGACATCCGCCTATCACATGAGCCGCGCCGAAATGCTTTTTCGCCGCGCAGGCTTGGAAGTAATCCCCTTCCCCGTGGACTTTCAAACCAAACTTGGCATCACGCCGCGCTCGTTCATTCCAAGCGGCGGCGCGCTGCAGCAAACCGACACCGCGCTGAAAGAAATCTACGGCCGCGTGTATTACTGGATTGTTGGCGGGTAGAAGTTTGGGCGTGGGGTGTCAGAACTCTATTTCTATCAAATAGGTGCGGACCGCCTTCATGTGTAGAATCTGAATACAACCTAATGAAAGCAACCAACATGGATGAAGCACACTTTGATCTCAACGACATTGAACATGAGCCGACAGATGCTCAGTTGGATGCGTTGATCAAATCCGTGGCCGAAGAAGTTGCGCGCCGC
>Ga0209596_1001266_pt1 | contig 22084 bp, 28 predicted proteins | sample M_130807_MF_Meta_FD_187314 | JGI IMG/M metagenome (GOLD analysis project Ga0209596, IMG submission 187314) | Freshwater microbial communities from Lake Montjoie, Canada to study carbon cycling - M_130807_MF_MetaG (SPAdes) (version 2) | ecosystem: Environmental > Aquatic > Freshwater > Lake...
CATACAATAAAGATATGGATGGACAAAAACAAGGTAAGCCTATTGGCTATCGCTTTACTGATTCGTTAGCAAAGAGATTAGGTAGAAACGCACACTCTAAGCCAACAAATGCTGAGGTTGAAAAATACTTAGGTAGAGGTGTTTACTTTGAAAATAGACAAGATAAGTCTGATGCTAAACCAAGCAAAAATTTTATCTCACTTGCTGAAGGTGGTACGTTAGGTGCAGGTTCATTTGCAAAAGGTGGTGCTACATTTGGTGGAAGGCAATACGACCCATATAACAAAGATATGGATGGACAAAAACAAGGTAAGCCTATTGGATATCGTTTTACTGATTCGTTAGCAAAGAGATTAGGTAGAAATGCACACTCTAAGCCAACAAATGCTGAGGTTGAAAAATACTTAGGTAGAGGTGTTTACTTTGAAAATAGACAAGATAAGTCTGATGCTCAACCAAGCAAAAATTATATCTCACTTGCAAAAGGTGGTACAATAGGAAAAACAAATACTCAAAGAGTTAAAAATTTAGTTAAGGATTTAGAAAATACTCCTTATGAAATAGGTATGGCAATATTAAGAGAGAGATTATACTCATGGTCAGAACGTGATTTGAAGAGTTTAAAAAAGAATCCCGAAGCATGGAGCAATCCTTTAATACATTCTGATATGTATGAAGATTTCTTTGAAAGAGTTATGAAGTACACAAGTTTTGATGATAAATATGCTTATGGTGGAAAAACATCTGATGGTTTAGAAATGGCTCGTGGTGGAGTAGAAAAGATATCTAATAGCGAATCGAGAACATATACTGAGAACATGATACCATTTAAAGCAAACAACCTTGAAGGTAAGTCTTTGAGCAATGGAGATTATGTTGTTCTATCTTATGGCTACTACCCTATATGGTGGTATTGTAAGGCAGAAGGTAAGTGGTATGGCAATAGCACAAAGTATTCAGTAACTACAAGTAAGCACATGAGCCAAAGCCGACCTTCCTACGATGCAACAATGCTTAGTAGAGATGAGTTGGAAAAAACAATGATGAAGCATAGTGCGAAGTTTGAAGATGGTGGAATGTTAGATAATATACTTGCTAATACTGATGTTCCTTCTGATAGCGTTGGAGGTACATCTTTTTCAAGTGCCGACCTAACACCTCAAATGGATATTACTAACCCTGCGTTTTAATACACAACCTCTTCGGAGGTTTTTTTAAATTTAAAGAAATGGCTAAATATAAATATGCCTCTCATGAAGAGAGGGGAGAATTTCACGCATACGTTGAGGATTCAAATGGCAACGTAGTATGGGAAGTACACTATCCCGACTTATATGAAGATGAGGAAAGTGGAGAATTGGTAGAGTGTTCTACCATTTTTGATGATGGCTACATGAAAAATGTAGATGATATTGAGGGATTGGAAGATTACTTAAAGTCAATCGGTATTCTACATAGTGGCGATGAGTTAGTAAGCGAGAATAGTTATGCTGAAGGTGGTAGCTTCGATGGTAGCACTACATACGAAAAGGTTAGAGTAACTATCAAGGATGTTGATATGGGTGGCGATGTTGCTTACAAAGGCGACCATTGGTTTAGAAAAAGCCAATTAGATACAAAAACAAATAAGCAATTAGGAGATTTCATACTAAAAAAGTATGGCTTGGATTATGGAAATACATATAAGTATAGCATTGTAAGAACGGGAGAAACAAAAGAAAAGATGGCTCGTGGTGGAGAAGTAGAAGATGAAGTCTATAATGCTTATGTTATTTGGATTGATGATAATGAAGAGGCATTTTTTGATGGTGGTTGGAACTCAATAGAAGATGCTGAAGATAGAGTATCTGATATTTATTTCGAAGAAGATAGAAAGCCAAAATATGAAGTGTTTGCAGTTGAATACGATGAGAATTATTTTGAAAATAAAAATTGGGATATAACTCGTTTGAAATCTTATAGACCTTATGGCGATACTAATGATAAAAAAGTTGTTGAATTGACTCCTATTTATACATTAAGAGATAAACAAGGATTTAGATTTTATTCTACCGAAGATGGTAATAAATTATATGCTGAGAAGAATGGAGATATCTATGAAGTCAATAATGATACATTGAAGCCTTCTTTTATTATACCTCTTTGGCGTTCAAGGTTTAATTTTGTTGGATTGATAGATGACAATGATGTAAAAAGTTTACATCCTTTGCATTATGAAAGAGAAGGTATAAAGAGGGTAAGAAAATCTTTCGGTATGGCTCGTGGTGGTGCTTTAAAATATTATGATGAAGAGAATGAATATCGTTTAAGCAGACCAAGTAGTAGCATAGAGAAAGATATACTTGAAAAAGTAATTTTTAAAGAATCTACAAGCGAAAATAATTTTGTTGGAAACTTTGGTTGGAAAACACCACAAGGCAAGTTAGCCGATGGATATCTTTACAACCTCGATGAATACGACCAAAATTTAGTTAAGGACATAAAATTAAAAGAGGGCGAAAGAATATTTAGATATTTTAATCGTACAACTGCTATTAGTGGAAGTACACCAATGATTAAAATTAATCTTGATAAAGAACTTTTGTATTTTACTATTGATAATGAAAATGATGAAATAGTATTTGAAAGAAAAGGAACTGAAGCACTTTGGATAGCATTGATTCAGTACAAGATGGCAAGTGGTGGTGCTTTGGAAACAAAGTTAAAGAAGAGGCTAAGTGAATCTTTTGAACTACCAATGGAGATGGCTATATATGTACCATCGACTGACAAAGCCAACGTAATCATTTCTAAAAAGGAATATCAAAATAGAGTAGAGGAAGTTGAAAGATACCTCTCAGATTTATTCGGTGGCTATTCAGCAGTAAGCGTTGATGGTGGCTATGTAAGTGATGAGAAAGGTCTTATCCAAGAGGATGTAACAAGGGTAGCTACCTTTGGCTCAACCGAAAATTTTGAAAGCAAGTTTACCAAAATTGTAAACAAGGTAGTTGATTGGTGCAATAATTGGGGTCAAGAGAGTATGGGGTTTGAATTTGAAGGCGATATGTTCTACATTGATAAGAAGGCAAGTTTTGAGCATGGAGGAGTAATGGCTAAGGGTGGTGTGATGTTTAAGTTTCCCAATGTATATGTAAACAATGATGATAAGGATAAAAAAGAATACAAACCAAAAGCATCTACTATGATATACAAGTTTAATGTATATCTATACAATGATGATGAAGATAAAACCATAAAGGAAAAGAAAGAATACAAAGTAAGAGCATCAAGTCGCAATAGTGCTTACGATAAAGCAAATAAAAAATTCCCCAAACCATATTTTGTTGAATTAAATTCAGTTGATAAAATGGCTAAGGGTGGAGAGCATAAAGTAGATAAAAATTATGCCTATTTCGGAATAAATAAAAAAACCAACAAGATAGTTATGGGTTGGGAGATAGTTGATGATGTAGAAAGTCTTAAATACTATGCTAAAATAGATTTTGAGGATAATGATTTAAACCCAAAAGATTATAATATACTTTCAGCTAAAACATTAAAATCAAGAGGTATAGACCCTTATAGTTGGGATAGTTGGGCAAAAACGGGAGAGTACGCTAAGGGTGGAGAAATGGCGAATGGTACTACTAACAATTAATAAAACTTTAAATTTAAAATAATGGCAAAAATTACTATGGGGTTATCAAAAGAGGAAACAAAGAAGGTTGCACAAAAATTTGCCGATGCTTTGTCTAAGGCTGATAATGTAAAAGTTTCAGTTAATCCTTCTTTTGAGGAAGATAGTTTTGATTTAGACTATGGTGGCATACCCTACGCAGGTGGCTCTTTCACTATATTGGCTAATGGCGATGTAAGGAACGATGCCTTACCTAATATGCCTATCTATGGTAAAACAACCGATAGCATTGAAACGATAATCAAAAAAGTTAAGAATAAAAATAAATATACTAAGGAAAGCAATAGTCCTAATAGTTTTACAATTAAAGATACAATGCTAAGATACAATGAAGGTGGCGATACCAATTCTACATGGGTGGTTGAATTATTCAATGATTTTAACGAAAGAACCTCAATGGTAAGAGTAGATGCTGATAATGAAAAAGAGGCAATAGAAAAAGCCTTTAATAAATTATCTGAGAATGGCTTAGATAAGGATGAGTATGGAGTCAAGTATGTTAGCAAGGCAAGATTCGATGAAGGTGGCGAAACCGATGAGAATGAAGAGGAAGAGGAAGAGGATGAGAACGCTAAGAGATTAGAAGAGTTAGTTGAAGAGTACGATATACCTTATGAGGTAATTGTAGAGTATGCAAGTGATAGAGGTATGGAGATAAGCGAAATAGATGACTTGCCTTACAATGGTACATATAATAGCGAAGAGGATTATGCAAAGAGTATGGTTGATGAAGGTGTTGTTGGCGATTTGTCCTACTATCTTGAAATGTACCCTACCGATATGAGAATATTGGCACAAGAATTAGCTGATAGTCGTGTAGATGATATGGATGATGATGATATCCTTAGTGAAACTGATATGGAGGATGAGGCAAATGAAGAAGCATCATTGGGAGATGAAATATCTGATTTGGAAAATGATATTGATGATTTAAAGAGCAAATTAGATGATTACATGGATGAAGAGGATGAGGACATGACCGAAGGAGAAAGAGAAATGAGAGAAGAAAAGTCAAAAGAATTGCAAGATGAAATTGATGAGAAAGAAAGAGAGTTAGAGAATTTACAAGATAAGTACGCATCATTGGATAGCTTCAATCAAGTAGTTGAGAAAGCAAGAGAACAACTAAGAGAAGAATCTTATGATATGATTTATGATGCTTTGGAAAAAGATGCAGTAGGGTATTTTGTTGATGAGTTAGGATATGATATTAAGGATTTAGTAGATAATAATTCTTTTACTATCGATTACGAGAAATTAGCAAGGGAATTAGGCTACGATGTGTTGTATATCAATCATAGAGGCGAAGTGTATGTATTCTCAAACTATGAGAAGGGTGGCATGACCTACGCTAAGGGTGGCGTAATAACTGAAGAGATTAAAGATGGTAAAAAGATATTAACAAGAGAAACTATTACTACTGATAAAAAAGGTAGAGAAGTAAAATTATGGGTAAGGGTTGGTAAAAAAAGTCCAAATAGAGGTTGGTTTGAAAAACAAATAACAGTAGATGATAGCGATGATAATTACTATGTTGAGGGTGGCTTGTGGATTGAAAATGGAGAAATAGTAGAATATGATGGAGTTTATTATTTGCCTAAAGAAATTAGACCTTTGTTATCGAAAATGGGTTGGAATAGCAAAGATGTTTACGATGTAAATGAGTTTGCTGATGGTGGAGAAACTGAAGGCAATCTTGAAATGATTAAAAATCAAGCTATTGAAGTTAAGCACCACTCCGAAGAGTTAATGAACGCTTTGCAAAATACAAACGATGTTGAGGCTTGGGTGGTTGCCAAAATGGAAAGAGCAACTACCGACCTATCCGATATTACCCACTACTTAGATGGACAATCAAAGCATATGGCTGATGGTGGAATGATGGCTAAAGGCGGATTTGCTTCTAAGGGTGGATACTCTGAAAAGGTTTCGGAGTTGAAAGGTGGAGTTGATTACTATTCAGTTGATATTGATTTAGAGAATGGAGATAATGTAAGAGATTTAGGATACAAGAGTCTTGAAAAAGCAAAAAAAGATTATGAAAAGTATTCAAAATCTATGGTTTATGAAGGAGAGGCAATCGAGGATATTCAACTAATAAGAGTTTTCAAAAATGGAGATTACGAAAATGTTAGTGGAATGATGGCAAAGGGGGGTAGTATAAATTCAAAGATAATAGGAATAGCAAAGTCGCATCCTTATTCATTAAAAACTGAAACAAGTTCATATCCTGTTAAAGATAGAGTCCCTAAAAAATTCTTAAAAGAATTAGATATTGAATTAGAAAAAGAAAGCGATTATATATTAGTTCTTGAAATTCAATTTGACACTCAAAAAGTTATTTTACAAGAGTATTATGAAGATGGAGAAAATTACGATGATGTTTTTTCATATAAAATTCAAGATTTACCAACAGATTTTAAAGAATGGTTAGTTAGTGGTCTTTTAAAAGAAACTAAAAGAATCAAAGAGCAAATTAGATTAGGTAAAATGAATATAGTAATAAAAGAATTAGAAGAAAAATCGGGTATGACTAAAAGACAATGTGAAGAATTTCTCAAGAAGTATAAAAACATACAAGAAACTAAATTTGCTGATGGTGGCTATATGGCAAAGGGTGGAGAAACCACTAACCCATCTAAAAAACAAATGCTTGATTATCTAAATATGTATTTTGACTATTATAGTGAGTTAAGAACTATTGCAATAGAGGAAGATAATATTTTAACTAAAAAAATGTTACCTACTCTCGATGATGAACAAATTGAAACCGCCTATGAAGATGCAAAATATGAAATAAAGGCAGATACAGAATATGCAAAGGGTGGTATTTTTGAAAAATTAAAAAGATATGGTAAGAAGGGTGTGCAAAAGACAAAAGAAGGATATGGTAAAGCAAAGGAGTACACCAAGAAACAAATTCACGACCAAAAGAAAAAAGTAGCCATTGAAGTAATTGATGATACCAAAGACAAAGTTGGTAAGGATAACAAAAGCAAAATGATTCTAAAGGCATCAGAGGAATTAGTTGATACGAAATATAAAAAGGGTGGTATGACCTTTGATGACAAGGTATCATCCATATCTAAGGCTCTTTTGGAAAGAAAGAAAGTACCAAAATCAGTTCAAAAAGACTATGGTAAAACTTTCACTAAGGAAGAGGCAATCGATTCGGCAAAGCGTATAGTAGGCTCTATGACAAAAATGGAAAGAGCAAAGAAGGTAGCAAGTTCTATGAGTAAAAAAAAAAATTAGTTAGAGGTGGTAGCACCCACGAACAAGAAGGGGGTATTGATATAGTCGATTTTGATTCAAATGGCGATATGATGGTAGATAATCCATAAATTTGTAAAAACTTTTAAAAACTATAATTATGAAATGGAAAGAAAAATTAGATGAAGTAGGATTAACTAAAGACACTATTTCTCATGGGTTAAGAAACAAGATTAAAGATTACTTTTCAATATTGGAAGGTATTGATGAAGCAAAGCAAACTATTGCTAACCCAAGCATTAATGATGATGTAGAGGCTATCAAAGAAGATTTAGCTAACTTAGAAGAGGTACTACAAGAGGCTGATACTAAATTAGTAAAGGCTATTGAGTTATATGATAAGAACAAAGAGAAGTATGCTGAGTTATCTAAGCATTTGAGCAAAGGCAGACCTCGTAAAGATGGTAAGCCAAGCGAAAAGCAAGTAGCAACAACTACATCTAATGAGCCACAAGTACAAAAGGCTACGCAACCACAAGTGGTAACACCTACCGAAGAGGTAAAGGATGAGCCTAAAAAGAAGTCGGGAGGATGGGGATTATTCTTAGGAGTATTAACTATCGTTACGTTGGGTGCTGCTGCGGTGCTATACAAAAATAGAGATTAAAATAATGAACGATTACATAGTTTTGTTTTTTGAGCCATTAAGTTCAAAAAGGAAAGTAGGGGTATTTAGAGTTGATAATTTAGAGGATGCTAAAAAGTTAGCAAAGTCAAGAAAATCAAGGGGTGGAGATGTTATCATAGCAAAAAAGAGCATATATACAAATAAGATTAATGGCAACGAAGAAGAGGTCTATACCATTGAGAGATATGGGTACTATAAGGTTTATAATTTTATAAACAAAATTTTCTTGTTATTAAGTGTTATATTGTTAGTTTTATTTTGCTATCTTTACTTTAAATTTCTTAATCAAAAAAATATATAACAATGGAAACTAAAAATTTATTTAAAAGTGCGGTAGGAATCGTTGTATCAGTAGCAGTATTATACGTTACTGTATTGTACGTTTCTAAGGCATGGAAGAAAGGTCAAAAATAATCTATTACAATCTCATATAACTATTAAATTTAAGACAATGGCAAAAGCAGTTGGTAACAAAATCACTCTTATTTCAGCAAGAGCAAAAAAGATTTACAAAAAAGGTACTGAGAAGTGGAGTAATGCCATATCTCGTGCAACCAAAGAGTTGAAAAAAGAGGGCAAAATCTAAAAAAAAATGGCGACAAAAAACAAGTCAACAAAAATGTTGAAGAGGGAACGTGTAGTTCCTTTTGATGGAGAAGAAAATTTTGTAGTTCCTAAAAAGGGTGGATTCGGTCAACCCGATAACGAAAATTATGTAATGGTGCAATCAAAGGATGCTAATTTTAGCTACCTAACTGCTCCTCTTACTCTCGGAGATACTCCACCAACAAGAACACCCCAAACTTTAAGTACAACATTGGAGTCGGGTTCAACAACAAGTACGATTTCTCCAAATCAAACTCAAACTATAACATCAGTACCCCCAACAACAATTTCTACTGATACGCCACCAAGCACAACCCCTCAAACGACTACATCTACAATTACGGATTCGCCAACAACTACGATTACCCCAATAGCTGAAACATTGCCTCCCGAAAAAACACAAGCACAAATAGATTGTGAGGCTACGGGTGGTACTTGGGTTAAAGGTGGATGTAATAAACTTACATTAGAGCCAATAGTATTGCCGACTTTCCCCGATTGGAGTACACTTGATTGTGCATCGCTTACTACTCAAATAGCAAGTTTGCAAAGTACAATGGCAACCTCAAGGTTTGCAAATTCTACTATTGCTGATGCTTATAACAATGCTTTAGCTACTGCTCAAAGCACTTTTACTACAAAGTGTCCTACACCTTCTACAAATGTTAACGTAAGTGTTACAACACCTACTGCGACTATTCCCCCTATCGTTAGTGGTGGAGGTGGAGTATTCGGTGGTGGAGGTGGAGGTGGTATTGGAGAGCCTCCTACTGATGAAGTTCCAACTACTGAAGTACCACAAACAAGTGGTAAAAAGACTTGGCTTCTTTTATTAGTTATTGTAGGTGGATTATATCTATTGACAAGAAAAAAAAGTAGTTAGTGAGAAAGATAATATTAAAAGATGAAGGTGGTAAAAGCTACGATGCTTTTGTTCCCGAAAGTAATGAAGATTTGCAAAATCAAATCTCAACTAATAAGAAGCAAAATTTAAGAGAGCATCTATATATGGGATATCTAATAGTAGGTACTATTGCTTTTACTCTCGGTATATTGATTTCACTTAAAAGACTTAATGGAAAATAATGGAAGCAACTCCTAATACAACACCAATACCAACAACACCAACACCAAGTGTAGAAGTTCCTACTCCTGCACCTACTCCTACTGCTCCTCCATCTAATGCTCCATTGGTAACTGCACAACCTATGCCTACAATGGCTGAAGGTGGCACTACAAGTGATGGCTCATTCTTTAAAAGTTTGAATTGGATGGAAGTCGGATTTAGCATCTTGGGAGTAGCGGCACTTAGTTACGTTATATATTACTATCGCTTTAAATTAAAGCAAGATAAAATGATTAATAACGAATTACAAAGGCAAATAGATGAATTGAAGATGAATATGCAAACAAGCATGAAAGGTAAATACAAGTCTATGTAAGGCTTTTTTAAATTTAAGAACGATTAATAATGTTACTATATGAATTTAGATTTAATTACTTATGGTAATCCCAATTTAGAGCAAGTTGGCTTTTTAGAAAAAGAATCATTCCTTGATTCGTTATTTACCGAGTTATCTACATACACATTCCCAAAAAATTCATCAGAAGCAACCAAAGAGGAACTCAACCAAATAGTTGACTACCTAAATACCCTATCGGGCAAAGAAGAGTATATCAATAGATATAGAATGTACGATTCAAGCCTACGCAAGTATTTTATCGATGGTATGGTCAAAGGAGGCGAAAATGAGGAGGAAATCAATAAATTGATATTGGATATCCTTTCGGATATTACCCCCCTTCTATTCAAGCTAAAATTCCATTTCCAAAGACCTCGCCCTTATCAACTTGCCGAATATTACAAGTTAAAATTATTCCCATACAAGAGTTTTAGTGCAAGTAGTCCTTCCTTCCCAAGTGGACACGCATTTGAGGGTAGGATAATTACCGAAATAATTGGTAATAGATACCCCAAAACATATTCCTTTATGCAAGATGTATTCAAGGATATATGCTACTCTCGTATATATATGGGGTTACACTACGAAAGTGATATTGATGTCGGTATATTTTGTGCTGAAAAGGTACTCAATAACATGGAATTTAAGACCAAGTATAAGTTATAACAAGTGCCTAAAACGATTAAATGGATAAACAAATCATATATGGTAGTTGCCCTTCTAAAAGTAATTGTTACAAAATAATTAAGATTGGGAACATTAGTTCATTAGGTAAGACACCTTCTCTAAAAAAATATGAGAAGGATTTTTACATTCAATGCAATGTGTATAGGGATAAGGGTATAGAAGGCTACTTTGAATTATATATGGATGTATTCTACCCCAACCAACGTAGCGACCTTGATAATAGTTTAAAGGTAGTTTTAGATTGCCTTCAGAAAGTAAATGCTATTAAGAACGATAATAAATGCGTAAAAATATTGGTAAGGAAGTTTTTAGATAAGGATAAACCAAGAGTTGAATTTATTTTAAAGGAAATTGATGGTTTTTAAATTTAAAAGTGTTTACTTTGTTGATTATTAAGACATACAATGAAAAAGACTGAAACTGATTTAATACAAGAATTACTCAAATCCGTTGAGGTTTTGGGGGTAGATGCTACCACCAACGCATTAAAGATAGCGAGAAGCAACACATTGACTTTACAAGACAAAAGGGTTGAGTTTGTGTTAAAGATGGTTTCATCCTATTACTTACAATCTATTGAGGACATTATAAATTCGCATAGCAAATCTTACAAGAGAATGTTAGCATTGAAATTTTCAATCTATTACCTATACGAAGTGTTTGAATTTTCTTTTGGCGATTTGAAAATGTTATTTAAAAGAGATAAATCATTACTCAGTCGGTCAACAAAAGAGATAAGAGAAATGATTGAAGTTAACCCAACGATTAAAAGTTCTAAAAATAAATTTGATTTGCTAATAACCGATTTTAAATTAAAAAATAACTTATGAGTAACAAAGAGTACATCGAACCCGAAGAAAAAGATTTAGACAAAAATAATTCAGATGAGGCTATCATAATGGATGACTTTAATCCATTGGATGAAGCGGTATCAGAAAAAGAATATACAAAGCATAACGTAACAGTTAATCCAAAAGATTTTATATCTGATATTCCCGAGCCATCTTTTATGCCACCACCAATGATGGGTGCTATGAATGATGAAGAGAAGTCTAAAAAACCTCAAGAGCCATTCAATCCAAAGATGAATGATATGCCTAAGAAGGACAAGCATGATGCTGCGGGTAAGGTAGCTGAAATGATTATGTCGGGGTATAAGTTCGGAAATCAAATGGCTGATAATTCTCTTCTATTCAATGAGAGAAAGATTGCTAAGATGCAACAAAATGGGGAGATTGATTTGAGTGTGGAAGTTCCTATTTCTCCAACATCTTCAATGAGTGCAGGAGAGTTCATACAAGAGTTCAATGACCAATCAAAAGGAACGATTGCAGTTACAAAAGAATTTGAAGAAGAAGTAACGCCTGTGCTTACACGAGTTCTCGAAAAGCGTGGTATCGGTATGACTGATGAGCAACTACTTATCTATCTATTCAGTAAGGATATTCTTGTGAAAGGTTTTATGGTAGTTCAATCATTAAGTGTTAAGAAGGATATGTTAGATATGTTGAAGGAAGCGACTACGGGTAGAGTAGGAGGAGTAGCACCTACACCTCAGCCTCAACCAACACCTCAACCTACATACGAGCCAACACCTACACCTCAATACGAGCCTCAACAAGAGCAAGTATATAGTCAGCCTCACAATCCTGCTACTAACGTGAATGATTTTGTGAATGAGATGACGGGTGGAATACCACAATATCAAGAAGAGTTTGTTGATGAAATGCAAGAGGAATTTAAAGAAGAGAAACCTAAAATGAAAATAATTTCTAATGGAACAAAAAAACCAATAGGGAAAAGAGGTCGCCCTTCTAAAAAGAAATAAGAGTGAAAACATTTACTGTCTATGATAACGCTGATGGTGGTTATAGTATATGGTATCAATACTATGATTATACTATTAAACAATATTTGAAAAAAAGTTATTATGCTTACAATAAACAAGCAATGGTAAAGTTTACAAATGATTTGAAAAATAATGGCTACGTTTTTGTAGGAAAAATTTAAAGATATGGCAAGGGAGTGTAGAATAATAATAGCTTGTGGCAAACGTGGAGTAGGCAAGTCGGTAGAAACAATCAAGATGATTGATGAATACGTTGCGGGTAATCCTTCAAAGGGTGTACCTCCTCGCAAAGCATTGATATTTGATGTGAACGATGAGTTTAGTTCATTTTGGTTTTTCGGACAAACACGAAGCATAAAAGCTATTGCTATAAAAGATATAATGAAATTTAGCATACATCCTAAGATTGAAGCAAGAAGGATAAGACCTTTTTGGGATGATGGTAAGAAGATGACAATTAATGATATGGCTGAGGTGTTAGGTATCATACTTGACAACTATCGCAATGGATTGTTATTAGTAGAGGATATTAATAAATACTTGAGTGATGCTATGCCATCGGATTTGATTGGCTCTCTCGCTACATCAAGGCATATTGGTCTTGATATCATTTCTCACTTTCAGAATATTGGTAGGGCGGGTAATCCTAAGCTATTGGGTAACTTGAATATGATTCGTTTGCATAAGACCAATGACACTGTGGAACGCCACAAAAATAAGTTTGAAGAGAAAACTGAACTACTACAAATAGCTGAGTATATCATTAATAAGAGATACTTTGATGGAGATGTAAGATTCTTTGTCTATGTAGATGTAGAGAATATGAAAATAAGAGGTAAGCTATCAAAACAAGAGGTAGAAGATGGCATACACCAATATATAACTGAAAGATATGCTCGTATAGTATCTCCAATGCTACAAGTTAGAGATAGGAAAGGTAATAAGATTCATACTGAAGAGTCGGCACTTAGGAGTGCAAATGAGAGTTTACTCAAAACTTACTTCGTATTATAATTTATTTTAAATAATAAGGTCAACATACGATTGTATGTACTTATTGATTATACAACCGATAATCAACACTTATTCGTTGAGGTGTATTGTAATGTATATGTGATTGTATTTCAATTAGTGAATACATTTACATTACTAATTTATTTATAGGCTCGTGCCATAGATAATATAACCCTTAAATTCAAAAAAAAAATCAAAAAAATGGAAAATTGGAAAAAATTAGCAATCGACTTATTAGTTGTAACCGCAGGCGTTTTAATTGCCCTTAAAGTAAAAGAACAAATGGACAAAGCAAAGGTTTCTGCTCCCACAACTAAATAACATTAACAAACATTCATAACCCAATAAATAATAATAACAATGTCTTACATTCGTCAGTACATGCAAAATGCGAGAAACTTCGCAAACGAAACCTATCTAAATGCAGATGGTTTCATCGATGATGATACATCTTACTTCACAGGTGGAGATGATTTTTTTAATGCCGATGGTATGCCAATGGCTTCTGCTCCCGCAGCTTCCGTTCCTACTTCTCAGCCTTATATCATCACAGTATCTAATGCTTCGGCATCTTCAGTTAGTAACTTTGATGTTCTTGGTGCTTATCAGTACCTTCAGAACACAGGTTTTGCTAATGGTTCTTTGACTATTAGTGGTATTACCATTTCAAGTGGTATCTCTAACGTAACTTACCAACAATTCTTGTATCAATCAATGAACTCTCCATTTAGCGTAGGTCTTACTTACGTTCAATCTTTGAGTGGTTCACAGGCTCAGATTACTCAGCCGATGACATTAAGCACACAAGATGCGAATGGTAACCAAGCGTTGAAAACCATCGTTGTTACTATTGACCCATACCAACAACAAACAGGTGTGGTAGCTGTTAAGCAACTTTATAGAATTGATGGTTACACAAAAATCACTATCAGCACAGTGTTGGCAAGTGTTGTGTTCCAACTTCAATTCTACCCTGCTGACAACATCAACCTTGCTCGTGGTTTGGCAGGTCGCCCTGCATCTCGCCAATTCGGTAATCCACAAATCGTAAAAAGTTCTGTGGCTGTAATCGGAGGAGATACAGTTAAGGCTCGTTTGGGATAATACAACCCGACATATATAATCAAAAAGGGGGTGGTGGGATTAAGTTTATTCCCCCTACCCCTTTTTAAATTTAAAATAGTTATGGACATATATACATACGTTGCCTCTTGCAACCCTTACCAAGCAAAGTCTATACTTCACAAGTATGGCTACTCAGCCAAAGATGTAAAAACCGAAAATGATTTAGGTATTTGCTTAAAGCAATTAGTAGCATACGAAGGAGAAGATGCTTTCCATGATGTACTTGATAGTCATCCCGACAAATTGGTTATAATGGAAAAATTTGGTGCTGAAAAGAAAAAAGAACATAAAGGTTGCGATGGTGCTAATTGTAGTTGTAAAGGACACGATAGGCACTATATGAATTTTAATGGCTCAGAAAATCAATCATCAAAGTCAGCAAAGGAAGTAAGTGTTTATATAATGGCTGCTGCTTTATTATTAGCTGCTGCTATCATTGTAAAAAAATAAAAATAAAAAAATGAGAAATAAATTAATTTATCAAGAGCAAGTAGATGCTTCTACAACTGAAGAGGGTATAATTCCAAGAATTAAACGTACTCTATTTCAAACGGGAGGTGTTAAACAACCACCAATTAAGGTTAGACATAGAGATATTGAAGCAATGTTGCCAACTGATAATATTGAAGAGATAGTTCCAAGAGTCGTTGGTGTTGTTTCAGTAAAAGATAAGCCTTCATTGATTGAGATGCTTAAACGTAGTGGCTCATTGGTTACATCGGCATCTACTCACAAGGAATTACTTGATTCTACATTTAAGGCTCTTAAAGATAGCGATAGATTCAGAAGGGATTTCTCAGCATATCTTAAAGGTCAAGCAACTGATAGCAACTTTGGTAATTTCGTAGGAGATGATAAGTTTTCAAATTATACAAAGTACGACCCAAAGACAGGGACAGGTGGTAGTTCAGTAGGTAATCTACTTAGAAATGTTTTAACTCAAGAGAATATTTCAGCACTTGCGGGTGCGGGTATCGCTGCTTACTCTACAAAACTTCAAAATAAGGCTGCTTCTAAAGGCAATCAACAAGCTATCGACTATGAAAGAGCAAAGGCTGATACTGCTGCTGCTGAAGCACTTAAATTACAAGCACAAGGTAATGTGCCTTTGACAAAATCAACAAAACCAAAATGGGTTATGCCCGTAGTTATTGGTGGTAGTTTATTAGTAGTAGGTGCAATAATTTATTTTGTAGTTAAAAAGAAAAAATAATATGGATTTAGATATTCAATATTTTCACAACGATACCGAGCAAGATACTCCGACCAAAGATTCTCGTTATAGCAATTTTGTTCCATTAGTAGCAGTTGGTGTGGCTGCCCTCATTAATAAGAAGGCTCAAAAAAAGAAGGATGCACAATTCAAACTTAATGTTGCTAACATCAATAAAATGGCTGCTCAAAATAGACTTGCTGAAACGCAAGAATATGGAGCAAAGAAGAAGGCTGAAGAGGAATTAAAGAAAGCCAATGCCGAACAAGAGAAAGCAAGTCAAGAGGTAGCAAAGGCTGATGAGGAGTTAAAGAAGGCTTCTGAAGGAGAAAGTGCTACTAAGCAAAAGAAAACGATGCTTATAGTAGGTGGAGTAGTTGTATTAGGTATAGTTTTATATGTTGCATTAAGAAAATAATAATAATTAACTATGGCTTATGGAAAAGATATGTTAGATAAATTAAAGTCTAACAAATCAAAAGATGGCAATGAATTAATACTTGAACAAACCAAAGGTGCTTTAAAAGGAAGTGCGATAGGTTTGTTTTTGGGTTTATATATAGGCTATTCTCGTAAGTACAATCTATTGACAAGTGCTTTAATCGGTGCTGCTATTGGTGGTATCGCTACAAAAATTCTTATTTCTAAAAAATAAATAATAAATAAAATGGGAAATTCTAAACTTGGAAACATTGCAGGTACATTAGGACTAATTGGTGGTATTATGTACGCTATGAAAAAGAATAAAAATTTAGGTCAAACATCTCTTTATGCTATTGGATTTGGCTTAGGAGGAATGTTACTTGGAAATGCTATAAGTAAATTTTACGAATAGAATAAAAATAAGTAATTTTAATCAATGGAAAAGAGTTATAATCAGCGTTGGAAAGAAAGTGGTACTACCTTGAGTTACAAGGAGTGGAGAAGGCGTGAAGATGAGAAAATGGCGAGTTTTGATGGTGTTCCTTCAAAGATAACTATGAACGCAAATGATTCATTGGATTTAGCCAAAAAAGAATTACTCAAAAAAAGTGGATTTCAGACTGATTTAAGCAATAAAACCATATTCGGTATAAATAAATATATCGTTATACTTGGTGGAGTAGCAATACTCACTGCAATAGGTTATAAAATATATAAAAATAGAAAATGAAAATAGAAAATGTAATTATTATCGGAGGATTAGGTTTCTTAGCTTATTGGTTGTTAAAAAAACAACCTAAAGTAATTGATATCAATCCTACAATGGAAGATACAAAGAATGAAGAGCCTAAGACAATCTATTTAGACCTTTCTAATAGAAATAAAAAAAGAAATTTGTTTCCCGAAAGTTTTGTAAGAGATTTTGATGCCTCTAAATTCAGAACAGTAGCACCTCCATCGGTGGTAATAAAATAATTTCATAATGATATATAGATTACCAACAAGATATGAGGAGTTTACTCTTTTGATTAAGATTAAAACACCGAAGTCTGAGAAAATACATTTGAAGGTTAGTGATGAGAGCCAAAAGAACACAGTGTTTACTAATAGGTGGAAAACTATTAATGGCGAGTGTTCATTCTTTGTTCGTATGCCCGTAAGTGGCAAGTATGCTCTTATCAATATATATAACGAAAAGTTTGGTCAAAATAAAGATGATGACAATTCTTTTGAAGTGGTAGAGATTAAAAAGCTACCATTGGAAAAGAGATTAGATGTTGTTGATTTTTCAAATGGCAATCTAAGAAGTTTTGTAAACTTTTGTACTAAGTTTTGTTTCAACGCAGGACACTTAGCATCGGGGATGTATCAATCAACTGATGGTAAATTCAGTATAGAGTATGTACCTACTATTATCAGTAGCAAGTCGGGTAAGGAACTTGAAACCCCTGCTCGTATAAGCAAGGATAGTGGTAGAATACAAGTATCTCAAAAGAAGTTTGTACCCGATACGGTGGCAATGCGTATGGCTATTCTCTTACACGAGTATAGTCATTACTACGTTAATAAGGATATAGACAACGAGAGTGAGGCTGATTTGAATGGTTTGCTTATCTACTTAGGATTAGGCTACCCACGATTTGAAGGACACGAAGCCTTCCTAAAAACATTTATCAATACTCCTACTGCACAAAATAAAGTAAGGTATGATAAGATAAAAAAGTTTATAGATGATTTTGAAAAGAACAACTATATAATATACGAATAATTTAAAATAAAAAAAATGGCAACTAAAGTTTATGATTATTATAAAGATTTACCATCTTGGGCAAAGGGTGTGGTAGTAATAGGTGGGATAGCAATAGTCTATTTCACTGCTAAATCTATTTTAAAGAGAGTTAAATTATCAGCCGAAACTGCCAAAGAAAGAGAGGCTCTGAATACTCAATCAAGTGAAATAAAAACTATTGAGCAACAAGGTGTTGTTAAGGCATCTTATCCCGATAGTCAATATTCTAATTGGGCAGCTCAAATACAAAAGCAATACGATGGTTGTGATGGCTCTTGGGGTAGAACAATACTTTCTTTTACTCCTCCAACTTGGTTATTTGATACAAATTGGTCAAATAGTGGTGCTATGACTGCTAATATATTCTATAAATTAAATAACAATCTTGATTTCTTAAAATTGAGTAAGGCTTATGGTATCAGAACATACGACCAATGTGGTTTGTGGAATGGAAACTTTACGGGTTCTCTACAACAAGCTATTGTTGATGAATTAGATGAACAAGAAAGAGGAACATTGAATCAAATATTGAAGAAGAAGGGAATAACTTATAGTGTTTAAATTTAAAAACAAACAAAATGGCAATAGATAGTATAGAACATAATGAGTTAGGTGCTTTATCAAGTAGTCGCTTGGGTAGTAAGTGCTTCGTTGATGATGCTGATTATAGTAATTTCTCAATCGTTTCTAAAAAGGAAAAGAAGAGAAGGACTGCTCAAGCACTCGCAGGTATAAATGCTGAATTTGAACTTAATCCAAAGTTAGCAACTGATTGCAACTACCTTCAAGATTCATTATTTGCTCTACAAAGCAAGATAGACTCCGAAAGGAAAAAGAATCCGAGTAAGACAATGACTGAAAGGTTTATTAATCCATTATTGGATTTAGAGGTAAAATACAAGGCTGCAATTCAGAAGAATAGATGCCTTGACCAAATTGCTCAATCTGAGGCTGAGGCTCAAAAGAAAGAAACTTTGGATATATTAACAAAGGCGACTTCCGATACTCCTACTGAAACTCCCGATACTCCCGATACAAAACGTAATAAGTATATCATATATGGAGTGGGTGGTGTTATTGTATTGATAGGAGTAGTTATGCTTTTAAAAAGAAAATAAATGAAAAAGGCTTTATTAGTATTAGGTGGCTTGTCGGTATTGGGAGTAGGCTTATATGTTTATTTCAAAAGACAAGCTAAATTGCTGAGTGATTTCACTTGGAAGATAGTCGGCTTTAAGATTAAGAAGGTTTCCCTTACTGAACTTAATGCTGATGTTACTTTTAGGTTCACAAGCAAATCAGATATTGAGGCTAAGGTTAATAGACTTTATTTGGATATGTACTTAGAAAACAAGAACGTAGGCTATATATCTGAGGATAAAGCGTTTATAATCCCCGCAAATGGCTCAAGCGATATACCAATTAATATATCTATTAATCCACAAGCGATTTTTAAGAATATAATTGATGTAACTTTGGGGGTAGCTAAAAAGCAAGATGTGTTGTTTAAGTTTGATGGGTATGCTAACATAAAAAGTGGCTTCCTATCGACTACCATACCTATTAAGTATGAAACATCAATAAAAGAGTATCTAAAGGGCATAGTGCCAACTAAATAACAATTAAAAAACGATTACAATGATTGATTACATTTTAGAAAAGTTTACTGACATTGCCTCTAAATGTTTAGAGAGAAATGCTAAAGAGAATGGTTGCGAGAAAAGAGATATGCAACTTGTATTTAAGTTAGGTAGTAGTGGAGAGGCTGAGTATTTGATATACAAACACTATCAGCCGATTAAGGTACTATCATTTTTGGAGGTATTGGGAGTTAAGTTAGACTTTAAAGGTTATAGCTTATTCGTTCCAAACTTCATTAAAGGTGCTTTGAATAGGTTTTGTGAGGAGCATAAGATAGAGAAAGATAAGGTAAGGATTTTGTTATCTTTTGATAAAAACAATGAAATAGTATTGTGGCTATATAGTAGTAACCAATATGTAAAGCAATTTCAGTTGGAGGAACTATTTGATAGTCAAGATATATTGCAAGAACAACAATAAAAATATAAGGTATGAAATTTTTTACTACAACACTAACGAGTGGTAGCTTGTCAATAGATGCCATAGATGGTGCAATGTTTGTTTCAATCAGAAATGATGAAACTTCGGGTGCTTCTCTTGTGGGTGGGAGTATTCCATTTAAAGGCATTAATTCTACTCCCGTTGCCTTAGGCATTGGAGCAGGTGTTAATTTATCAGCATTAAGTCCTCAATCTCCATTGGATGGTATTACTATCACATGGTTGGGTGGGAGTGTTGATATTGTGGTTGGGTTTTAATCTAAAAAAAATGAGATGTCAAATTTCGGAGAAAGGCAGTCGGGATTCTTTAGTGGAGGTATTACCTGTGGGGGATGTTGTGTTCAAAATGGCGTAGAGGTACTTGGCTTGGGTTTATGTTCTACCGAAAGATGTTCAGTTGGAAACGTAGCAAGTGGTAGCTATTCGGCTTCTCTCGGAGGTCGTTTAAATAGTGCGAGTGCTTATGCCTCATCAATAGTCGCAGGAGATAGTAATTCAGCAACTGCTCATAGTTCATTCGTAGGAGCAGGTTCTTTTAATACTTCAAGTAATTGCCATTCATCAATAGTTGCGGGTCAATGTAATACATCAAGTGGTACTTATTCCTTTATAGGAGGTGGTATATCTAATAGTGTAAGTGGTAATTATGGTAGTGCAATTATTGGAGGTTTTCAAAATTGTGCAAGTGGTGTTAATACTACAATAGGTGCGGGTTACAATAACACTGCAAGTGGTTATGCTTCAAGTGTCTTGGGTGGTGGATGTAATTTGGCGAGTGGATGTTTTTCATTTATAGGTGGAGGCATTTGTAACACAACAAGTGGTCAATATGCATTGATTGGTGGTGGTTATTGTAATAATGCAAGTGGTCAATCATCTTTTATTGTTGGAGGTATTTATAACACTGCAAGTGGTAGTGGTACTTTTATAGGTGCGGGTTGTGGTAATACTGCGAGTAATTATTTTTCTACTATAAGTGGAGGCTATCTAAATAGTTCAAGTAACGATTATGCAATTATTGGTGGTGGATGCTCAAATACTTCGAGTGGATATATGTCAACTATAAGTGGAGGTAGTGGCAATACTTCAAGTAATGGATATTCTTTTATAGGTGGTGGTGCAAGTAATACTGCGAGTGGGTATAGTTCAGCAATAGTCGGAGGTGCTACCAATATTACGGGTAGTTCATATAGCTTTGTAGGAGGAGGTTTATTCAATCATATTTGTTCGGGTTCTAACTTCTCTACAATTAGTGGAGGTCGTAGTAACTTGGTATCAGTTACCGAAGGTGCTGATGGATATAATTTCATTGGTGGTGGTAATCAAAATACAACAAGTGGTCTTTACTCAACAATAGGTGGAGGTAATAATAACAATGCTTTTTCTAATTACTCATTTGTAGGTGGAGGTCTTTGCAATATCGCTTGTGGTAATGTTACATTCGTAGGTAGTGGTCGTTGCAACATAGTATGTACTCCTACAAAAGGATGGGGAACAATCGTAAATGGAGATACAAACTGCGTTATAGCACTTGGAGATGGTTCTTTTATAGGTAGTGGTGCTGTAAATACTATTTGCTCTCAATTTAGTGTTATTGGTGGAGGTCAATCAAATATTATTTGTTGTACTTCTAATACATCTTCAATAGTTGGAGGTCTTTGCAATACATTGAGTAGTATTTATGGAGGAATATTAGGTGGTAAGAATAATAATATTAGTGGTGCTTATTCGGGTGCTTTTGGTTGTGGGTTAGTCGGCTCTTGTGCTTGTACTTTCTACACAAATAACCATTGTGCTTGTGGTAGCTTATTTACTTCGGCAATATCGAGTAGTTGTGCCGTTTGTGTAACTACGGGGGGTCAGTTAATTGGCTATACTCCTACAACTCTTTATTATGGAAGTTTTTTTGATACGACTACACAGAATAATGGCGGTGCAACTACTGCTAATCAAGTGGTAATTGGTTCAACACAAGTTTCTAATGGATTTACATTGAATGTTGATAGTAGTTTAAGTGTTATAAATTCGGGTGTTTATTTTTTTAGTACCACTATGCAACTTGCTTTTACGGGTGGAGCATCTAATTACAATGTAACAGTTTGGTACACAATAGATAATGTAATTGCACCAAATTCATCATTTACATTTAGAACAACAGGTATTCCTACTTGGGCAGCATGGGATCCACCTAAAACAATAGTTTATGTTTCTCAATTTTATTCAAATGCTGCTATAGCAGTTAATAATGTTTTTG
>Ga0209596_1001267_pt1 | contig 22074 bp, 19 predicted proteins | sample M_130807_MF_Meta_FD_187314 | JGI IMG/M metagenome (GOLD analysis project Ga0209596, IMG submission 187314) | Freshwater microbial communities from Lake Montjoie, Canada to study carbon cycling - M_130807_MF_MetaG (SPAdes) (version 2) | ecosystem: Environmental > Aquatic > Freshwater > Lake...
GTATCTCAACGCACAGCGACAACTGCCAGCGGGTGAAATATTAATGCCGACTGTTCGTATCTTTAATGGTGGCGGTGCCCCAAAGCCAAAGACCTTGCACTACGAAATGCTCGCCGAGTTAGGTGCTCCCGTCATTGGTGGCTGGGGTCTCACGGAGAGCCCAATTAACACAATGGTACACGTTGATGACCCCGATCATAAAAAAGCCGAGACCGATGGTCGTGCGTGTCCTGACGTGCTACTTCGAACTGTCATTGACGGTCGCAACTGCAATGCGGGCGAAGAAGGTGAACTGCGCGTCAAAGGTCCGCAGGTGTGTATGGGATACCTGGATGCATCTCTCGATGCTGATGCTTTTGACGAAGATGGATGGTTTCGTACTGGGGATCTCGGAGTAATCGACGCGGAAGGTTTTGTCAGTATCACTGGACGCCTAAAGGACATCATTATTCGCAAAGGTGAAAACATCAGCGCTAAAGAAATCGAAGATCTGCTCTACGCTCATCCAGCAATTGTTGATTGCGCTGTGATTGGTCTTTCTGACGCCAGCAGCGGAGAACGTGCGTGTGCGGTGGTCGTCTTGAAAGCAGGCAGTTCTCTCACTCTTCCAGAAATGGTGGACTACCTTCGCAACAAACAACTCTCGATGCACAAAGTGCCAGAACAACTTGAAATTATTGATGCTCTCCCACGTAACCCAAGTGGCAAAGTACTGAAAAAAGACCTTCGTGTCACCTATGGTGGCAGGATCTAACGAAAGAAGAACATCATGGGCAAATTAGACGGGAAAAAAGCAATCATCACGGGTGCTGGCTCCGGCATCGGCAAAGCGACTGCGATTCGATTCGCTGCTGAGGGAGCACGTGTCGCCTGTGTTGATCTGCGCGGAGCACAAGACACTGTGTCTCAAATTGGTGGCGACGCATTTGCTCTTGACTGCAATATTGCAGACGCCAGCGCAGTCGAATCAATGGTCGATAGTGCTGTAGCCACGATGGGTGGTCTCGACATCTTGTGCAATATTGCTGGCATCGGTCATTTTGCGTGGAGCCACGAAGAACCACCTGCTGAGTTCGACAAAATACTCGCTGTCAACCTGAACGGCACCTTCTACACGTGTCGCTTTGCACTTCCCCATCTGCTAGCAGGTGGTGGTGGCGTGATTGTGAACACGGCAAGTACTGCTGGCTTAATCGGCCAACCATGGAGTGCGGCATATTGTGCCAGCAAAGGCGGAGTCGTGATGCTCACAAGGGCTCTGGCGTATGAATACCGTGACCAGAATATTCGCGTGGTAGGCATTGCTCCAGGTGGCACTAATACAAACATTATTAGTTCGTTCTCTAGTCTCCCAGAGGGAGCCAATTACAAATTGATCTCCAAATTGATGACGCCCGTAAAAAATGCAGACCCTTCAGAAATTGCTGGAGCATTTACATTTGTAGCGAGCGACGACGGTCGATTTATTACTGGATCGATTCTCACCATTGACGGCGGAATTGTTTGCTGATTTATTTTGTTGGTCGATGCCCAATAATGCTGGCACGTTCCATTATGCGAATATCTGGATAATAATCACTCGCGGCGTAATGCTGAACAGCATGGTTATCCCAAAATGCAATGCTGTCTTTTTGCCACTGAAAACGGCACTGATACTCAAGATACGTTGATTGACGCGTTAAGTGCGCAATGAGATCTTCGCTCTCTTGATCTGACAAGCCAACAATGCGAGTGACAAAAAATGGGTTGACGTACAAATACCTGCGACCAGTGACCGGATGACGCGGCGCAACCGGATGATGTACCACCGGATACTGCAATCGCATCTCGGCTTGTTTTTCTTCTGTTAATCGAACTCCAAATGACGGCATGAAGTCATGTTCCGCTTCGAGATTTTCAATCTGAGCTTTTATCTCTTCAGATAATCCGTCGTATGCAGCGTGCATGTCACAGAACAGCGTGTCTCCGCCAGTTTCTGGAACCTGAAGTGCATGCAATACTGCACCCAGTGATGGAATCTCTCTCCATGTGACATCATGATGCCACGCATTTTCGTATCCGCCGACTTCTGCCGATTTTGCAAACCTCACCAACTCAGGTTTGCCGTCAGTTCCTGGCAAAAATGGATGCAACTCGAGTTCTCCAAATTGCGCAGCAAATGCAATGTGTTGATCGGCAGTTAATGGTTGGTCACGAAAAAAAATAACTTTGTACTCAGCCAGTGCCTGCTTGACCTCTGCCAACGCACCGAGGGTCAATGGTTTTGTGATGTCAATATCATGAAGTTCAGCGCCAACAGTTGCCCCAAGTCGCTTGACACGAAATGTTTTCCACTGCAGCGCATTGAGACGCGCTCTCTCTGCGGCCAGAAATAGAACAGGCCCGACGGTCATCTGCCCAACATGAATCTGTCTATTAGAGAACCGGATCGCTGGATCTCCGGCGTCTTTGGCTTTTTCTAGATCTCGCTCTTGCGTTGTTGACATGGCTTACCCCCTAGGCAAAGGACCCTATCCGATCCCCTCAAATCTGATGATAGTGCCTCTCCTGGGGGTTTCTGACGGTGTATCAGATACTCTCGCGGGTGGCTATGGATCTGAGATACACCGAACAAGAACAGACCTTTCGGGCTGAGTTGCGGGCGTGGCTCGCCGATGTATTGCCGTCGGTCGCCCCAGAGCCCCATCGCGATGACTGGAAAAATCGACGCGCCTGGGATACCGGATGGCAACGGATGCTTTTTGATGCTGGATATGCCGGCATCAATTGGCCAAAAGAATACGGCGGTCGCGGTGCCACGCCGACTGAACATTTAATTTTCTTAGAAGAAACTGAGCGCATGCGAGCGCCTTATGTGGGCATGAACTTTGTTGGACTGCTGCACGCAGGACCGACGCTCGTGGCTGAAGCAAGCACAGAACAAAAGGCTCATCATCTGCCATCGATTCTCAAAGGAGATCATGTCTGGTGTCAAGGCTTCAGCGAGCCAAATGCCGGAAGTGATCTCGCAAGCCTGCAATGTCGTGCCATTCGTGACGGAGACGACTATGTCATTACTGGTCAAAAAATCTGGACAAGTTTTGCGCACATCGCCGACTATTGCGAGATGCTCGTGCGCACCGACACCGAGGTTCCTAAGCATCGCGGAATCACATGGTTGATTCTGCCGATGGATGCCAAGGGGATGGATATTCGACCTCTGCGAACAATGGAAGGCAGCACTGAATTTTGCGAAGTCTTTTTTGATGAAGTTCGGGTGCCTGTCGCAAATCGAGTTGGAGATGAAAACGATGGATGGCGTGTTGCAATGGTGACCTTGTCGTTTGAGCGTGGCACAGCGTTTGTGAGTGAGATGTTGCAATCGATGGAACTCGTGCGAGATCTTGCTGATCTTGCAAAAAAAGTTACTCGCAACGGAGCAACTGCCTGGGAAGACACAGGACTCCGACGCGATATCGCACATTTGTCTGGCGAACTAGATGCTCTTTGGTCGCTCACCAAGCGCAACATCAGCGAGGCACAACGAACTGGCTTTGTTGGCGTCGGCGGAAACGTCTTCAAACTTGCTTACAGCGAACTCCGTCAGCGACTCGGAGAATTATCTCTGCGCTTGCTTGATCGGGCATCACTCTCACTTGACGACGTACACGAATTGCCAACCGGCAAACATATTCATGGTCGCATCCACGCACTTTCGATTGGTATTGCAGCCGGAACATCTCAAGTGCAACGCAACATTGTTGCTGAGCGCACACTCGGAATGCCCAAGGATCGATAAGGAAACCTGATGGATTTTTGGCGTACTCAAGATCAAGAAGCGCTACAGGACGGAATTCGCTCTTTTTGTCAAGGACGTTTTCCGATTGAGTCTTTGCAACCCATCGAAGCCGCTGGCGGACGTCTTGATCGCGCGGCATGGCGGGACTTGGCTGGGGTTGGTGTTTTTTCCTTGCGCCACGACGGTTTTAGCATCACAGACTCAGCGCTTGTCTTTGAAGAACTCGGACGTGCATTAATTCCTGGGCCCTTGACCGCAACATACTTAGCCGCGACACATTTACACACTGTTCTTGCAGGCGCAGACTCCGGCGAACGCATCGTGGGTCTTGCTCAAGTTGCCGAACCTGTCACGATGGCAGAACACCTACTCGACCTGGATTCCTTACTCATCTTGCAGGGCGATTCGATTGCTGTTGTTGATCCAAACTCTGTGCCCACGCAGATTGTTGAGAGACCTCTTGATCCGCTCACCCCTGTGCACGTGATTCTGTCCACCACTGGCGGCGAAATTGTCGCTACGGGCGACATAGTGCGTCAATGGCGTCGCGAGGGTGCCGTGCTCACTGCGGCGATGCAAGTCGGAGCAAGTTTTGCCGCCATTGATCTGGCCGTTGAATACGCCAAGGGGCGCGAGCAATTCGGACGTCCGATCGGAACCTTTCAGGCCGTCAAACACATGGCTGCAGACATGTTGGTAAAAGCAGAAGTCGCACGTGCTGCGACATACGCAGCGGCAGTCAATCTTGACGGCAATGGTGACGACGATCTTGATCGAGCAGTCAGTGTCGCCAAAATGCTGGCCGGAGATGCTGCTCTCTTTTGTGGCAAGATCGGAATCCAGATCCACGGCGGAATGGGATTCACATGGGAAGTAAATGCGCAGCGCTACTGGAAACGTGCAGTTGTTCTAGACACTCATTACGGAAACAGCGAGATGCATGCCGATGCACTTGCTGGATCGATGTAGTGATGTTGCGTGCACACTCAAAGGAGTCATCATGAAGATCTGTGACGGACGAGTAGTTGCCATCACAGGCGCAGGTCGCGGTATTGGTCGTGAACATGCCCTTGCCTTTGCTGCAGCAGGCGCAAAAGTTGTTGTCAATGACCTCGGCGCGTCACTCACGGGTGACCCCACCGATGAGACACCCGCTCAAGAAGTTGTACGCACAATCACATCAATGGGTGGCGAGGCAGTCGTCAACACCGATGACATCTCTGATTGGGATGGCGCTGGTCGATTCATTACTCAAGCGATAGATACTTTTGGAGCCCTCGATACCTTGGTGTGCAATGCCGGCATTGTGCGGGACCGCATGTTGGTCAACATGAGCGTTGACGAGTGGGACGCCGTGATGCGTGTGCATCTGCGTGGAACATTTTGTCCAGTGCGTCACGCCATCGGATACTGGCGCGAACAACACAAAGCTGGCACTGCTCGCGAGGCTCGTATCGTGACCACCTCATCTGGTGCAGGTCTCTTCGGAAGTGTGTCTCAGGGAAATTATTCTGCAGCCAAAGCAGGCATCGCAACATTCACAATTGTTGCGGCAGCCGAACTACAGCGCTACGACATCTTGGCCAACACCATTGCTCCGAGTGCTCGTAGCCGCATGACAGAGGATGCATTCGCCGAGATGATGGCCAAACCTGACACAGGCTTTGACAAAATGGACCCAGCAAACATCTCCCCTGTTGTGGTGTGGCTTGGCAGCAGCGCATGCAATGTCACAGGTCGAGCATTTGAAATTGCTGGCGGAGAACTCAGCATTGCGGATGGTTGGCAACATGGTGTGCCTTTTGACAAAGACGACAAGTACGATGCAGACGAAATCGGAGCAGTCATCACTGACCTCATTCGTAATGGACCGCGCCAAGTGCCGGTATATGGAGCCTCATGACACAAGTAGTTGCTACCGACGGTCGCGTTATCGGCTCACGAGCCACAATCACACGCGTGCGCTTACTAGAGGCAACCGCCAAGTTGCTTGATGAAAACAGCGCTCTTGATCTGAAAGTTATTGACATCACCCGTGAGGCCAATACTTCTCCTGCAACTTTTTATCAATACTTCACTGATGTGTCAGATGCAATTTTAGATCTCGCCTATCAAGCAGGACAGGACTCACTGCCGATGCTTGTGCATCTTGATCAATCCTGGGATGGTGAAGCTGGCAAAAAACATGCCGTGGCATTCACGACCGAGTTCGTCGCTCATTGGCAAGCGCACTCTTCAATTTTGCGTTTGCGCAATCTACGAGCAGAAGAAGACGATACGAAATTTCGTAATCTGCGCGGTGAGGCGATCAAGCCCTTTATGAAGGGTCTTACTTCTAAGATTGCTGCAGGTCAAGCAGACGGACGAATTTCTGCTCATATCAATGCATACGCGACGGCGGCAGCCATCATGGCAATGCTCGAACGGCTTGTTACGTATTTACCTGAGTTCAACCGTCGGGGTGTGCAGCCAGACGACATGGTCGAAACGCTTTCTTGTTTGATTCTGCAGATTCTGACCGGCGAGAAGTGCTGACACACACGCGATGAGTTCACTTGCTGGTCGCATTGCTGTCGTCACTGGTGGAGCAAGCGGAATCGGGGCAGCCATCGTCGAACGCCTCAGGGCAGACGGCGCCATTGTTGAGATCGCCGACATTGCTGCGTCGCCCGCTACCGATGTCACAAATGAAAATTCGTGTGCTGAATTTGCACAACGCGTGATTACTGCGCACGGTCGAGTCGACATCATGGTGTTGGCGGCTGCAATTGTTTTACCTGCCGACCATCGAGTACTGACTGACAGTCTTGAGTCATGGGACCGTGTTCTTGATGTCAATCTCACCGGAACGCTTTTGCCGTTACGTGCGTTCGAGTCATATTTCTCTGATGGAGCATCAATCATCACTATTACTTCTGGCGAATACCAGCATGCAACGCCGGGCAATGGCGCATATTGTGTGGCCAAATCAGGAGTCTGGATGCTGACAAAAACTCTGGCACTTGAACTGGCTCATCGTCACATTCGAGTCAATGCGGTTGCGCCTGGCTTCATCGAGACGCCAATGACCAAACCATTTCTTGATGCGTCTGGTCGCCGCGACAAAGTGGCTGCTATCACTCCCCTTGGCCGTATTGGTCAACCACGCGATGTGGCTGATGCCGTGTCATGGTTGGCAGGCGATCAGTCATCGTTTGTCACAGGTACCACCATTTGGGTGGATGGCGGCATAGCCGTCAACGAACGCTGATACAGCGTTTGGCTAATGTCTCTCGAATGGAAATACTTCTCGGTGCACTCATCGTTCTTGTTCTCGTCCTTGGCGTCTCCCTTGTCAGGCTTCAGCGTCAAAATCACATACCCGCTGCTGAGGCACCAAGCATCGATAGCGCCGGAGTAGCAGACGAACTTTCCCGCACCGTTCGAGCCGAACTCGCCCAAGCCATGAACACGCTGGCAGATCGCTCAACCAAAGATCGAGAAGAAGCCCTCAAGCTCGGAGCAGATCTCATTGCCCGCGCTGGTGGCGAACAACTTGGCAAGCGAGCCGACATCATTGATACCAGCATGAAGGCAATGCAAGACAGTGTTACTGGTCGCCTTTCAGAACTCAATCTCGCACTGCAGAGTCTTCGCTCTGATAACGACAAACAACTTTCAAGTGTCGAGACCGCCGTGACTGCACTCGCCAAACGCACCGAGAACCTCACTGATATTCTCTCCAACTCCCAAAAGCGCGGGCAATGGGGAGAACGTCTTGCTGAAGACATGTTGCGCGCTGCCGGATTCGTAGAAGGTGTCAACTACGAAAAACAAAAACAAATCGACGGCGGCGGCAGACCTGACTACCGCTTCGAGATGCCGCCAGATCGAGTTCTGTTTATGGATGTCAAGTTCCCCCTCGATAAATATGCAGAATACATTTCAGCAACCGATGAGGGCTTGCGGTCACTCGCAAAAGATGCTTTTATTCGAGCAGTGCGCGGACATGTCGACACTCTCGCAAAGCGAGATTACATAGATAAAGCAACCGAAAATGCAGTTGACTACGTGCTCATGTTTGTTCCCAATGAGAGCATTAGCTCTTTTGTGCACGAAGCTAGCCCTACCCTCATTGATTACGCACTAGATAAAAAAGTTCTTCTTTGTTCGCCGCTCACTCTCTATGCATTTCTCGTTGTAGTCCGTCAGGCTGCCGATAGTTTCCATACCGAAAAAACGGCCGCTGAAATTATGCAGCAGATCAAAAAATTTGAAAAAGAATGGGCTAACTATGACAAAGCGGTCAAACTCGTCGAGAGCAACTTCGCAAAACTCACCGAAAGTATCGAAGAAATAGGCACGGGAGGCAAGCGATTCAAGAAACTCTCTGTTCCCGTCCGAGACATCGACAACTTGCGCAAAAAACAAGGTATCCCAGAACTAGAAGCCGCTGACGATGACATTATTGATGCCGAACTCGACGACGAATAGGCTCACATCTGTGGGCTGCCAAATGGCGCCACATCAAGCGAACCCATTCCGGCAAACAGCGCATCTTTGTTAGCACTGATATCAGCGACGGTCCACTGCTTTTTTCCTGCATACACCGACGTTGCAACCTGGTGTTGCTGAATCCGATGGATCTCATCGCCTGTCACAATAAAAACTTGACCGTTCACGCCATCAGAGTCTGCTGAGGACAACCATGCCACCATCGGCGAAATATGCGTGGGGTCGTATTTATCCCAACCACTTTCGGGTTTGGCAAACATCGGCATTGCCTGTGTCATCGGAGTGCGTGCACGGGGAGCAATGCAATTGACATGCACGTTGTATTTGCCCATCTCACGAGCATGCACCACAGTCATTGTGATGATGCCACCTTTAGCAGCAGCGTAATTACTCTGCGCAGTTCCGCCAAAGAGTCCGCTCTCTGACGTGGTGTTCACAATTTTGCGCGATTTCAAAACGGCGCCTTCGCCAGCAGCCTTTGCTGCATTGCGCCAGTGAATGGCCGCAAAGTGACTGCAGGCAAAGTGCCCCTTGAGGTGCACATCAATCACGATGTCCCATTGCTCTTGGGTCATTGAAAAAACCATGCTGTCTCGCACAAGCCCTGCATTGTTTACTAAAATATCTAGGTCTCCGTGTGTCGCGATTGTTCCGTTGATGAGTGCTTCACACGCATCCCAGTCGGCGACACTGCCGATGTGTGCTGTCGCTTTGCCTCCTGCTGCGATGATGGCTGCAACAGCTTCATTGGCGCTATCAGTAATGTCGTTCACTACGACGGTTGCTCCCTCACGGGCCAAATACTCGGCGTGACAACGTCCTACACCTTGCCCGGCGCCTGTAACAATCGCGACTTTGCCTGCTAATGAACTCATACATTTTCCTCGTCTGTCTTGCCCCACCGTTCTGGCGGACGCGATTAACAACTCTATGCTGACACAGTGCGCGTATCTGTAGGCCTACCCATCGACCGTGCCGATCCAACAGGGCAGTTCCTCACGGCCACTGGCATCAGTGTTTGTGCGCAAGCCGCCCAAACGGCTGGCTTCCATGCAGTCTTTGCCACAGATCACCCCGCCCCAGACTCCAAATGGTTGCGCACCGGAGGTCATCCAACGCTTGACCCGTTTATTGCGCTGAGTTTTGCAGCAGCAGCGACAAGCCATATTCATTTGCATACAAACCTATTGGTACTGCCCTATCGCAATCCGTTACTGACTGCAAAGTCAGTCGCCAGTTTGGATGTGTTGTCTAATGGGCGCGTCATTGTTGGTGTAGGTGTCGGATATTTGGAGTCTGAATATGACGCGCTCGGAGTGCAATTTTCCGATCGTGCTGCACTCAGCGACGACGCATTAATCGCGATGTTGAGTGCATGGCGGGGTGAGCCCTTTGATCATGTCGGTCTCGGCTACAACGCGCGCAACACCGTGGTTCAGCCAACGCCAATGCAACAGCCACATCCGCCGGTGTGGATTGGCGGCAATTCCAAACGCGCAATCGAACGCGTGGTGGCATTTGGCAACGGATGGTCTCCGATGCCAAGTTCGGCTGCAAGCGCTCGATACCTGGGCACACCAGGCATGGACTCCATTTCTGATTTTGTTGAACGAATGAAAATGTTCACCGATCTCATGGCTGCATCTGGGCGCACTGACGCAGTTGACGTTGCCGTTATACCCACAGCGCTGTCTGGATTTGGCAGTCTCAACTGGTCGCCTGCAGCGCTTCATGACGAAATTGGACAATTGACCGCCGCAGGCGCAACCGTGCTGGTGGTCAATGTGGGCGCCACACACCCGCTTGAATATGCCGAGCGCGTTGCCCAACTGGGATCTGAGATCATTTCTACGCTCACATAGGCACCTCAAAAAGTTTCTGATACTGTGTCAGAAATCAACAAAGACAAGGCTTTGCGCAAAAAACGTGGACCTCAGAGAAGGAGTTCGAGATGAGTCAAGAGATGAGCGATCGCCAGATCCCCCTCATTATCAGCGTGGATGACCATGTTGTGGAGCCTGCTCACTTGTTTGAACGATGGCTGCCCGCGAAACTGCGCAACCACCCCGATGCGCCGCGCATCGAACGCCGCGGAATCGCGGGAATGAAATATGTCGGCGGAACCAAGTACGAAATCGAGTGGGACGAATCAGCGCCCAAGGCCGATACATGGTTTTACGAAGATCTTGTTGCACCGCACAAGCGACATGTTGCCGCCGTAGGTTTTGCACGCGACGACATGACACTGTCGCCAATCACATACGACGAGATGCGCCCTGGCTGCTACAGCCCCAAAGAACGACTCGCTGACATGGACATCGATCACTTGCAGGGTTCGCTCTGTTTCCCAACAATGCCACGATTTTGTGGACAGACTTTTTCTGAGGCAAAAGATAAAGAACTAGCAATGGGTTGTGTGACTGCATACAACGACTGGATGGTCGAAGAATGGTGTGGTGACAGTGGCGGTCGACTGATTCCGTTACCAATTATTCCATTATGGGATGTTGAAGCAGCAGCAAAAGAAGTGCGTCGCAACGCTGAGCGTGGATGCACCGCTGTTGCATTTAGTGAGATTCCAGCAAAACTCGGATTGCCTTCTATTCATACCGGGTACTGGGAACCATTTTTTCAGGCGTGTGAAGACACCAACACAATTATTTGCATGCATATTGGGTCAAGCAGTCAAATGCCAGCCACATCTCCTGATGCTCCACCTGCAATTGCTGCAACACTGAGTTTTGGAAATGCAATGAGTTCGTTGACAGACTTTTTGTTCAGTGGCATCTTGGTAAAGCATCCCAATCTCAAACTCGCCTACAGCGAAGGACAGATCGGCTGGATCCCCTACATTCTTGAGCGCGCAGATGATGTATGGATGGAGCATCGTGCATGGGGCGGCGTGCGCGAACTTGTTCCTGAGCCGCCAAGCACGTACTGGTTTCGCCAGATCTACGGATGTTTTTATCGCGACCGGCACGGCATGGAGAGTCTGCATCGCATCGGACTCGACAACGTGACATTTGAAACCGATTACCCCCACACAGATTCAACATGGCCTGACTCACAGAAAATTTTTGCCGAGCAGGTGCAGCATCTCGACGATGCAAGCATCTTTAAAATTGTGCGCGGCAATGCCATCAAAATGCTCGGGCTCGATCCGGTGACTGGTCTTTGGCGCAAGAGGTAATATCTACTAACCCATGGAGACTCCTGCCACAATTGCGTCTCAACTGCGTGCTCGCATCGGAGACGATCATCTTGGATATGTCCTAGATGATGAGCAATTTTCTTGGGACCAAGTTGCGCAACAATCGGTCATTCGCGCATCAATGCTTCAGTCTCTGGTGCGTGATTCACCGCCACATATTGGCATTTTGCTTGAAAACACTCCGGAGTACTTGTTCTTGGCAGGTGGGGCGTCTTTTGTCGGTGCAGCGATTGTGGGGATTAACCCCACCAGACGCGGAGCCGAACTTGCGCGCGATATCCGCCACACTGATTGCCAAATAATTATTACGGATTCACAACAACAAGGCCTGCTCTCTGGTCTTGATCTTGGCACCGTGCATACCACTTTGATTGTGGACTCCCCTGAGTATGTTCGCCTCATCGCAGCTCATGCTGATGCTGTCATGCAAGACGCTTCACTTGACCCGAGTCCGAGTACACCACTCTTTTTATTATTCACTAGTGGCAGCACGAGCGCACCTAAAGCAGTGGTCTGTAGCACGACTCGAATGGCGATGTCCGGAATCAGGGCATCCCAGATCACTGGTGTCACACGTGATGATGTGTGTTACTCGCCGATGCCATTGTTTCACGGAAATGCACTCATGGCCAACTGGTCATCTGCCCTGGCGCACGGTGCGACTTTTGTGATGCGTCGCAAATTCTCTGCTACAAAATTTCTTGATGATATTCGTCAACACAATTGCACATTTTTTACATATGTTGGCCGCACAATCGCTTACATCCTGGGACAGCCAGAAACAAAACACGATAAACAACACAACCTTCGTCATGCCTTTGGCACAGAAGCAAGCGCACTAGATCGTCAATTGTTTGAGGAACGCTTTGGGTGTCCCCTCATCGAGGGATACGGTTCGAGTGAGAGCGTTATTGTGATCAATCTCACCCCCGATAGCCCCGTCGGTTCGCTAGGTCTTGCGCGTCATGCCACCGATGACATTGCAGTAGTTCATCCTGACACGGGCAATGAATGCGTGGCTGCCAGATTTGATCAGCACGGCGCAATTTTAAATCCCACAGAAGCGGTGGGTGAACTCGTCAATCGCAGTGGGGGTGGTGCCTTTGAGGGTTACTACAACAATGCTCCAGCAACCGAGGCACGTCTTCGTGATGGTTGGTACTGGAGCGGTGACTTGGCGTACCGCGACGAGAAAGGGTTTTTTTATTTTGCGGGTCGCGATGCCGACTGGTTGCGTGTTGATAGTGAAAACTTTGCAACTGCACCACTTGAAGAAATCTTGCGTCGATTCCCTGGAGTCGTCATGGTTGCTGTCTATCCAGTGCCCGATTCGCGAACCGGAGATCAAGTGATGGCAGCGCTTGAGTTCTCACCAGGAGTCGTGTTTGACCCCAATGAGTTTGATGTTTTTTTGCAGTCTCAACGTGATTTGGGCACAAAATGGACACCGCGTTTTGTGCGTATCACTCAATCGATTCCGTTGACAGCAAATAACAAGGTCAATAAAACCCCCTTGCGCACTGACGCCTGGATGACGAACGACCCAGTCTGGTGGCGCACAACAAAAGATGTCTCACTTACGCCACTTACACTGGAGCACACGGCAACCTTGCATCACGAGTTTCGCCAGAATCAAAGAGTGGCATTTCTGCCGGTGGGAGCAACGCTATGACATACGAGATTGGTGACACCAACACTGACTTATTGCTACCTACTCCCCACGACAAGCCAGTGCACTACACGCTGATTTCTGTTGATGATCACCTCGTAGAACCGCCCGACATGTTTGACGGTCGTTTACCAGCACACTTACAAGATCGTGCACCACGATTAGTCGTCAACGAACACGGACACCAAGTCTGGAACTTTGATGGACAAACATTCACTCAAGTGGGCATGAACGCCGTGGCAGGACGCAAACCTGAAGCACGCTCACTCGAGCCAACTCGTCTCGAAGACATGCGTCGAGGTTGTTTTGACGTGCATGAACGAGTCAAGGACATGGACATCATCGGATGTTGGGCATCGCTCAACTTCCCATCACAAATCACTGGCTTTGCCGGACGAATTTTCAGCGGTTGCAGCGACCCAGATGTTGGTTTTGCCACAATGCGTGCATGGAACGACTGGATGTACGAAGAATGGTGGCAACAATATCCAGACCGGTTCATCCCCTGCGGAATCACGTGGATGGCCGATGCGCAATTAGGCGCAGTCGAGATCAGGCGTAATGCAGAACGTGGATTTCATACGGTTACCCTGCCTGAGCGTCCACACAATATTGGATTGCCATCATTGTTCACTGGTTGGTGGGACCCCATTATCGAGGCGTGTGTCGAGACCGACACAGTGATCTCATTGCATGTCGGGTCGAGCGGCATGTATCCGATGCCCGAGAACGCTCCAGCACTACAACTCGGGGCAACGATGTTTGGACAGTTATCACTCAACGCTTGCGCAGAGTGGTTGTGGAGTGGATACGCATACCGTTTCCCAACTCTCAAAATTGCCATGAGTGAAGGTGGCATCGGGTGGGTGCCAATGCTCATCGACCGCCTCGAAAATGTTGTTGACCGAAGTGGATACGGTCAAGGCTGGGACATTCGACCTGCAGATGTCTTGAAACGCAATTTTTATTTCTGCACCATCGATGATCCGAGCACAATCGATCTCTACGACGTCATTGGCCAAGACCACATCATGGTTGAAGTTGATTATCCACATGGTGACAGCACGTGGCCAGACACGCAAGACATACTCAAATCAGCATGGGGACATCTTCCGAGTGATGTCTTGCGCAAACTCTGCTCTGAAAATGCGGCGCGCTTATATCGACACCCACTTCCGGAGACGGTGTTGCCACGATGACTCCATCGCCTGATGCTTTGTTGCCACCTATCGGTCCACGTCAAGAACTTGTGTTGTTGGCACGAACACTTCTGCTTGAGGGATACAACGACCACTTGGCTGGGCACATCACTTATAAACAACCTGACGGAACTTTTTTGGTGAATCCGTGGCCACTGGTCTGGGATGAGTTTGGTCCAGATGATGTCATTGTCATGAACGAACACGGAGAAAAATTATCTGGCGCTTGGCAGGTGCCACTTGGAATACCGCTACATGTGGCACTGCATCAACTTCGTCCAGATGTGGTTGTCTCTGTGCACAATCATCCCCTCTACGCAACCACATACGCCAACGCCAAGCGTGTTCCACCCCCTTATGACCAAAGCAGTGCATTGGGTGGCGGAACCGTCGTCCTTGTTGATGAATACACGACTGCAGTGAACGACGTCAACGCAGCACAATCAGCAGCACAAGCAATGGGCTCTGCCGATATGGCACTGCTCGCCAATCATGGTGTCATGGTGACAGGCATTTCAATACGTGCTGCACATCAGCGTGCAGTTGCACTTGAACAACGCTGCAAGCACGCGTGGCACGTCGAGGCGATCGGCGGCGGGAGCCCACTTACCCAAGTTGCTCAAGAGCGTTCAATGAGTAGCGACGGGAACCAATTTATTGGTTTTTGGGAAGCAATGGCCCGACGAGAGATACGTCGTGACCCGAGCATTATTGCGGGCGCTCCTCGTTAGCGGCGCGACGCAATCCAGGCTTGCCATGAGTCATACCACTCTGGAAGTTCGCCTTTGCCAGAATGATTTTTAGGCCAGTGCGCATCGGCTAGGTCGATAGGTCGCTGCAACATATCTGCCCCATACCAGAGCAAGTGTTTGCGACGTACAAACAACCAGTGATCATCAACGCGAGCATACGTATCGTGATATTGAATCTGTTGCACAATCCAAGTACCTGGTGCATCGAGTGGCTCAATCTCTCCACGACAACTCACGATTCCGGTGGCATTGTCAGCATCAATTATCTCGATGACGTGATTTGTCGTTTGCAGAATGCTGCGACCAAGTGGCGTGAGTTGCTGCTGCAGATTGGCGATCAATGCATCTGGACCTCGCAGATCTTTGCCAACTCGAACATCTGGGACAAATAAATCAACAACAGCATCAAAATCACGGGCATCGAGATACACCGCATATCGGCTTGCCAATTGGCGAATGTCTTCATGAGCAATCAGCCATGCCGTTGGGTTGGTATCTCGAAGGCTCATGGTCAGGAAAATATACCTTCTCGTTGCAACGCAACGAACCGCTGCCGCAGATCTTCGTATTGCGCCAATCCAAAGACTTCAAATGCACTGCCTTTGTCTGGCCGCGCATACATCACGCCTTCTGCGCGCGCCACGCTCTGCCACTTGTCTTTGGTGAGATCGCGTTTGAGTACTTTGTTCGTCTGCGTCAGTGGTAATTCATTCATCAGTCGCACATACGACGGCATCCACTTCGCTCCGAGATCTGGCTGTACTTGCAAAAATGCAGAGAACTCGCGTGGATCAAACACGACACCTTCTTTGAGTTGCAACGCCACCATGACTCGATCGCCAATATCAGCGTCTGGCACCGCATATGCAGCAGCGAGTACGACTCCAGGAAACCGAGACACGATTCGATCGATCGGTGCCGCTGCAAAATTTTCACCATCAACTCGGATCCACTCTGCCGTGCGACCCGCGAAATAGAAAAAGCCGTCAGCATCGCGGTACGCCAAATCACCCGTCCAGTAATAGCCATGACGAAGGCGCTCTTGATTAGCCTCATCGTTTTTCCAGTACCCCTCAAATGCTGATTGACCAGTATTGGTGATCTCCCCTGTTGCTTGCTCTGCATTTAAAAGCCGACCGTGATCATCAAAGACTGCAGGCGGACATTCTTCGCTTGTCTCTGGATTCAAAACTTTTAGTGCTGGCGATACCGCAACCCCTAGTGAGCCTGCTGGCATATTAGGAACACGCGTGATTGATGCCCCCATTTCGGTTTGGCCATAACCATCAATCAGTTCAACACCGAAACGCTCGCGAAAGCGCAAAATGTCAATCTCCGCTCCTTCGTTTCCGAATCCAAGTCGAAGCGAGTGATTTTTGTCTTCACTGGACTCCGGCGTGGCCAAGATATATGCCAAGGGTCTGCCCACGTAATTAAAATACGTGGCGCCATAACGACGAACATCGTCCATAAATGCTGACGCCGAAAACTTTGGTCGCAATGCTGTTGCTGCACCGGCAATTACTGTGGGTGCCCATCCAGAAAACAATGCATTCGAATGAAACAATGGCATCGCAATGTAAGTGACGTCGGTCGGCTCAAGATGAACAATGTAATTCATCGCCCCGCCAACAAAAGAGAAGCGGCTGTGCGATGTAATCACCGCTTTTGGCGCACCACTTGTTCCGGATGTGAACAACAACAAAAAGCAGTCAGACTCTTTTACTTCGTCGGTTGGCAACTCATGTCCGACAAATGGTGCGAGTTGATCTGCATATCTCTCGTCATCCACTACCAAAATACGGTCGGCAGCTATTCCAAGATCTAGACCTTCAAGTAAAGGCAGTTGACTACGCTGCGTCACGATCATTTGGCACTCGGTATAAGTGATATCTCGTTCGAGTTCTGCGCCACGACGAGTTGGATTGATTCCCACCACCGTGCTTGCAGTGACGGCAGCGGCTCCAAGCCACATCGTAAAATCTGGAATATTCTCTAACAGCACTCCGATGTGAGCCGGACCATCGAGTCGCATTTGTTTCCAGAAGGCAGCGCGCGTTGCGACCTCTGCAACCCACTCACGATACGTCCAGCGCTGGTCTTCAAATAACAATGCAGTGTTGTCGTCGTGAGCTCGCGCCCGCACATGATCGCCAAATGTCGCCACTGCCCCTCCTACATTCCTCGAGCAATTTCACCCGCAGAATGAATCGCTCCCTCAATGTAACCGATGTCATTCGCGTCACCGATGACATGTACAACTGATCCCGATGCGCGCAACTCTTGAGCGATCGGGGCATGTGCGACAACGTCGCCTGCATAAATGACATCCCTTGTGCTCACGACATCAGCACTTGAGCGCCGCATCTGAACGCCGTGATCGACTGCTCGTTTTACCGCGGTCCACCGCCGGGGCATCGCCATTGGCAGACCTAACTGAGCACCTTGTTCAACAAGAGTCACTCGCCGTCCGCGTGCTGCTAAAAACTCTGCTAGTTCTAGGCCAACAAGACCGCCGCCAATCACCGTGACGTCTTTGCTCAACGGTAAGTACGCCCTTGACAAAGAACGAACTCGACTCATCTTGGATGAGATGCGAGCAAGTCTCGCCAGACGAGCGACCAACCTAGCCTGAGGCGACGCACTCGTCACAGTGCCTTCACCTGTGAGAAGCGCGCGCAAGTCATCACCCGTATACACGCGCGATCGGGCGTAATCAGTACGTTCATTACTGGGACGATTACGGACCGCACCCGTTGCCACAATGACTTCGTCTGGAGCTAGTTGCCTGATCTCGTGCGCAGATAATCGCGTCTTCAAAAATATTTGCACGCCTAATCTGCGTACTTCGTGTTCAAGCCAATCCACCAACGGACCATTATCTGGCGTTGTGAGCTGTGAAAACCATGCCGTGCCACCAAGGCGCGATGACGCTTCATACAACGACACAACATGTCCGCGACTGGCCGCAATGCGCGCGGCTTCTAACCCAGCAGGACCGCCACCGACGATGAGTACTCTCTTTACGTGTGGTGCTGGTATCAACTCTGCAAGATCTTCATTGCACAACGCGGGGTTCACCGCACATTTGGGGGGAGCGTCAAAGAAATTCTGTTCGACACAGACATAGCAGTTAATGCATGGCCGTATCGACTTGCGTTGATCGGCCTTGAGTTTGTTGACAAGATCTGGGTCAGCCAATAATTGACGGCCCATTGAAACAAAGTCACACTCTCCGCGAGCAATCATTTCATTTCCAATTTCTGGAGTGATTCGTCCCACGGCAATGACCGGAATCGTGACTGCCTTTTTTACAATGCGTGCGAACTCCCGATATTGTGCCTCACCACTTGGCAATGGACCGTCCGTAAAATCAGCAAACGGATTATGTGCATTCGCAGACACATGAATTGCATCAGCCCCAGCATCTTGAGCCATGACGGCAAAAAATGCCGCCTCACTTGGCGTCATGCCATCTTGTAGCCCGTATTCCATTCCGTTCAGGCGAACACTGATGGCGATCGTGTTGCCAACTTGGGCGCGCACTGCTCGCACAATCTCGGTCATCAAACGACCCCGATTCTCAATTACCCCACCCCATCGATCTGTGCGTTTGTTGTATCCGGCAGACAAGAACGTGTTGATCAAATATCCGTGCGCCGCGTGAATCTCAACCGCATCGACACCCGCGCGCGCCGCGCGCGCCGCTCCTTGGACAAACTGGTCAATCACCCACGCAAGATCGTCTTCGTCTGCTTCTTTATATGACGCCTGCTTCCCTTGTGACGCCGTACCAAGTTTTGCGAGTTCGTCCATCGTGTTGTCTTGCAGCGCCGCGAGGTCGAGTTTTCCGTCAGGCAACGATGGCACCAGTAATGGTCTGCCTTGGGCCGTGTCGACACCAGCGGTCTTACCATGGTGACAAATCTGAACGCATAACTTGCTTCCGGCGCCATGAATGCTGTCGGCGAGCGCCCGAATGCCGGGGATGTGACGATCGCTACTGAATGACGGTTGATGCCACGAGCATCCACCGTTTGGCCATGCAACTGCACCTGTGCCAGTGATGATTAGACCAACTCCTCCTGCTGCACGAGCGGTGTAATGAGCAATCTCTGCTTTTGAGAAATCACCGTCATCACATAGATTCATATCCATTGCTGGCAGAACAACGCGATTCGAAAGCGTCATCGCTCCGATCTCGCCGGCACTCAGCAGCGAGCCAAAACTCATCTCACCAGCCTTTAAAGGTGGGATCGCGTCTTTCGATAAATGCTTGAACGCCTTCGTTAAAGTCCTCAGTTCGTGAGGCAAGTTCTTGCGCCCACGCTTCGTCATCAAGGGCAGTTGCGCGATCAACATCAAGTGAGCGATTTAAAAGAGATTTGGCTAGAGACAATGCTTTTGTTGGGGCAATCGCTAGTCGTCCCGCCCATTCGTCAACAACGCCGTTGAATTGGTCAGCAGGAACTGCACGATTAATCAGTCCGATGCGTTCGGCGTCAGGTGCTGATAAATCATCACCAAAAAAAATCAGTTCTTTTGCTTTGGCTAACCCAATCATGCGCGGCAATAGATAAGCGCCACCACCATCGGGGATGATTCCGCGACGAACAAAAACTTCAATAAATCTTGCCGTGTCGACCGCCACAATGAGATCGCAGGCAAATGCAAGGTGAGCACCAATGCCGGCAGCCGTTCCGTTCACCGCAGCAATAACTGGTTTTTCACAGTCCATGATTGATGTCACTAATCGTTGCGCACCAGTTTTGATATTGCGAGCAATGTCTCCGACGCCGCGCTCAGGAGCACCTTCTGGTCGAGGTGTTTCTTGGATACGTGACACTCGTAGGTCGGCTCCTGTACAAAAATGTTTTCCATTGGCCGTGAGCACTACCACTCGAACATTGAGATCAGCAGACGCTTCAGCAAATAGTGAAATCAATCGATTGCGTTGATCTGGAGTAATTGAATTTGCTGCATCAGGGCGATTAAGTGTGATGCGGGCAACGCCGCCAATCACGGTGTACAGCAGATCGTCGGTTTCAGTGGTCATTGTTTTCCTATCGTGCCGTTACGGTCTCGGTGTCGCGACCAGATTTCAATACAGTCCCCGGTGTTGCTCCCGTGGCAACCCCATCACGCAAGATCGCAACTCCGTTGACGAAGACATGGTTCATACCAACAGAATCGGCTGTGAGTCGCGCCGAGTTTCCGGGCAAGTCCGTCACTAGCCGAGGCTCTTGACTGCCTACTGTGGCGGGGTCAAACACCACGACATCAGCAATTGCACCAATTCGTAAGACACCACGATCTTTGAGTCCGAATAGTGCAGCAGGGTCGGATGTCATCAGTTTGACAGCAGTCTCCATGCTGATCAGTTTGTGCCCATGTAGACAGTCATTTAGAAACTTGGTTGGGTACGGGGCTCCACACATGCGATCGAGATGTGCTCCTGCATCAGAGCCACCAATCATCGCGCGCTCATCAAGCCACAATTCAGCACGCATACGCCATGACTCTGCATCGTTGTCTTGAGGTGTTGGCCACAACACGGTACGCAGTTCATCGGCAATCACGATGTCAAGCAAAGTTCCAAAGGCTGATGTTGCGCGCTCTGCGGCAATATCTCGCACACTTCGCCCAGAGAGTCCAGCATTTTCTTCAGAAAAAGTGTCACCGATGATGTAGTCGGCCCAATCAGCAAGGCGTCGAAATACACCCGCTTCTTTGGACAGGCTCCACTCCAACAACTTGATGCGCGTATCGGGGTCTTGAAGTCGTTGAATACGCTCGGCAACTGAGCCAGCCATTACATCTTTCCAATTAGGCATGAGCCATAATCCGCAAAAATTCAAAAACGACATATTCATTGGCACTTGAATTGGCATCGTGAGTGCAACGACTCGTCCGCCGAGTTCTTTAGCTCGTGCCGCCGCTTGCAATTGTCGTGGCACGCGATCTGGCTCGCGGGAATCAACGGTGAGTACGTTCCAGTTCATCGGTCTGTTCGCGGCTGCACTCATCTTGGCAAGTAGATCAATTTCATCATCGGAGAACGTATCGAGACAACCAGGAACGATTCCTTCGAGTGTTGTCCCTGGATATTTTCCGGTTTCTTCACAGAGCGCAATAAGTTCATCATGTGTCGCCCAGCGACTCGCGACTGGTTCTCCTTCTCCGTCTGAGTGCGATGTTGAGTTAGTGAAAGAAAACCCAAGTGCGCCTGCTTCAATTGCTTTTGCCAACTCGGCGCGCATGCCGACAATCTGTTCAGCATCAGCAGGATTTCCGACGGCATCTAGTCCCATTGCATATCGTCGTATCGCACAGTGCCCCACCAAGAAACCTGCGTTTACTGCGATGTTGCCCTCGAAGCGCTGTAAGAAATCTGCAAATGTTTCCCATGACCAATCAGTTCCGTGCTCAAGTGCAGGCAACGGCATTCCCTCAACCTTTGACATCATCTTGCGTAAGTAATCGCCGTCGCCGGGCTTAAGTGGCGCAAGTGTGAAACCACAGTTGCCACCAATCACAGTTGTGACGCCATGAAAACTTGACGGCGTCGCCATCGGATCCCACAACAGTTGCGCATCGTAATGTGTATGCGGATCAACGAATCCTGGAGCCACCACCATGCCTGTACCGTCGATGACATTGAGGGCCGGCTCGTCTGTTGTTCCGAGCACAACGATGCGCCCATCTTTGATGCCGACATCGGCGCGTCGCCCAGGAGCACCCGTTCCGTCAACAACTGTTGCGCCTGTAATCAGATGATCGAGCATTCTGGAGTCCCTCAATTTGTTGTTTTCATCAATTTTGTGGCGATCAAGCCAATTCAACGCACTTTTGCCGTCTGGTCAATGGAATCTGACGGTGTGTCAGATTGTATCATTGAGGCGCTATGACCATTCCAAAGACATACAAGTTGCTCATCGGCGGACATTGGGTTGACGGGGCCGAGGGAACCT
>Ga0209596_1001272_pt1 | contig 22020 bp, 19 predicted proteins | sample M_130807_MF_Meta_FD_187314 | JGI IMG/M metagenome (GOLD analysis project Ga0209596, IMG submission 187314) | Freshwater microbial communities from Lake Montjoie, Canada to study carbon cycling - M_130807_MF_MetaG (SPAdes) (version 2) | ecosystem: Environmental > Aquatic > Freshwater > Lake...
AGCTCCTCCGCATCACGCCCGCCGGCACCGCGCGCGACGCCACGCTGGAGCGTTTCCTGCGCGGCTACATCGGCGTCGTGCTCTCGCTCGCAGTCACAGGCTTCTGCGCGTGGTGGGCGTTCACCGACGCGCTGCTGCCTTCGCTGCAGGTGCTCATCTCGGTGCTCGTCGTCTCGTGCCCGTGCGCGAGCGGCGTCGCGCTCCCGCTGTGCCGCGATCTCGCCACGTCGCGGATGCGCAAGCTCGGCGTCTTCATCCGCGACGGCGAACTGTGGGCGAAGCTGGATCGCGTGCGCAAGATCCTCTTCGACAAGACTGGCACGCTCACGCTCGAAGCCATGTCGCTGCTGAATCCCGATTCGCTGCGCCACCTCCACAGCGACGAGAGCGCCGTGCTTCTCGCGATGGTGAACGACAGCCTGCATCCCGTCGCCGGCTGCCTGCGCGAACAGCTCCTCGCCGACCGCGTCGAGCCCGTGCCTGCATCCGCGATTCACGAGGCGATCGGCCTCGGATTGGAAATGGAGCACGGCGGCGCTACATGGCGGCTCGGACGCCCGGAGTGGCACAGCCGTCCCGGCTGTGAGGCCAGCGGGCATCATGCCCGCAGTGACGCGGCGGGCAGGATGCGCGCTGGCCCCACAGGCATGATGCCTGTGCCACAACAACACGCCGACTGCATCTTCACCCGCGGCGGCGAGCCGCTTGCCGCATTCCGCTTCGGCGAGACGGCGCGCGACGACGCCCGCGAGGAAATCGCCGCGTTGCGCGGGCGCGGCTGCGAAGTCTTCATCCTCAGCGGAGATCGCCGTGGGAAGGTGGATTCGATGGCCGACCGACTCCACCTCCCGCGCGAGCAGTGCCTCGGCGAACTTTCACCCGACGAAAAGGCCGCGCGCGTCCGCACGCTCGACGCCCGCGACACGCTCTACCTCGGCGACGGCGCGAATGACTCGCTCGCATTCGATGCCGCGTGGATCAGCGGCACGCCCGCGATCGATCGCGGCCTGCTGGAGCAAAAGGCCGGCTTCTATTTCCTCGGACGCGGACTTAACGGCGTGCGCGCGTTGCTCGACACCGCTGCGCTCCGCCGCCGCACCGCACGCGCTGTCGTCGCTTTTGCCATCGCCTACAACGCCGTCGCAGTCGCGCTGTGCCTCGCCGGTTTCATGAGCCCGTTGCTCGCGGCGATCCTCATGCCCGCGAGTTCGCTCGTCTCGCTTGCGATTGTCTTTGCGGGATTTTCCGCACGCCGCCTCGAATGAAGATTGGACTCGCGCGCGGGAGTCCCTTTCCTTCGCCGCGTGCCTGAGACTCTCGAAAGCATCGCGCTCTCCATCGTCCGCCGCCTGCGCGAGGCGGGCTTCATCGCGCTGTATGCGGGCGGCTGTGTGCGCGATCAGCTTCTCGGCCACACGCCTCACGACTACGACATCGCGACCGATGCGCGGCCCGAGCAGGCGCGCAAACTTTTCCCGCACACGTATGCCGTCGGCGCGCACTTCGGCGTCATCGTGGTGCATGAGGGCGGGCACGATTTCCAGGTGGCGACGTTCCGCAGCGACCTCGCGTATGTGGACGGACGCAGGCCGGAGGGCGTGACCTTCAGCACGCCACAGCTCGATGCGGAGCGGCGCGACTTCACGATGAACGGGCTGTTTTTCGACCCGATCAAAAACGAGATCCTCGATTACGTGGACGGGCAGCGCGACATCGCCGCGCGCATCGTGCGGGCCATCGGCGATCCCGTCGCGCGCTTCCGCGAGGACCGGCTGCGGCTGCTGCGCGCGGTGCGGTTCACGGCGGTGCTTGGATTTGAAATCGAGCACGCGACGTGGGCCGCGGTGAAGGAGCACGCGGCGGAAATCCACGACGTGAGCGCCGAGCGCATCCGCGAGGAGCTGGTGAAGATTTTCCTCCACCGCAGCCGCGTGCATGGCTTCGATCTGCTCGTCGAGAGCGGGCTCATGCACGAGGTGCTGCCGGAGATCACTGCGCTGAAGGGCTGCGAACAGCCGCCGCAATTTCACCCCGAGGGCGATGTGTTCGTCCACACTCGCGCGATGCTCGGACTGCTGCCGGAGCAGGTGAGCGTGCCGCTCGTGTTCAGCGTGCTCTTTCACGACATCGGCAAGCCCGGCACCTTCGCTGTGGATGAAACGGGGCGCATCCGTTTCAACGGTCACGACAAGCTCGGCGCGGAGATGACCGAGGCGATCATGACGCGCCTGCGCTTCAGCCGCGCGGAGATCGAGGCGACGGTGATGGCCGTCGCAAATCACATGGTCTTCAAGGACGTGCAGGGGATGCGCGTCGCGAAACTGAAGCGCTTCATGGCGCGCCCCGGCTTTGACGACGAGATGGAGCTGCACCGCGTGGACTGCGTGAGCAGCCACGGCATGGTGGACAACTACGACTTCGTACATCGCAAACGTGAGGAGTTCGCCTCGGAGCCGCTCATTCCGCCGCCGCTGATCACGGGCGAGGATCTGAAAAAGCTCGGGCTGAAACCCGGGCCGCGTTTCAAGGAAATCCTCGACGCCGTCTCCACGCGCCAGCTCGAAGGCACGCTGCGCACGAGCGAGGAAGCGCTGGCATGGGTGCGGAGCGAGGGGATGTGAGCCGTGATGATCGATCGGGGCGCGCAGGTGATGACGGCGCGGGATTCCAATCCGCCGTGCCCGAACCGCTCACGCTGCGCTTGCTTCCGCGCACCGTTTCCTTTTAAGCACCCGCAGCGTTTCGGATTACCCCCCTGCGACTCTCAACGCTCAACCCTCACCTCTCAATCTCCCATGCCACTCCCATCGCTCTCCCGCCGTCATTTCATCAAGACCTCCGCGCTCGCTGCGTCGGCGCTCGGCTTTCCGTTCATCGCGCGCTCACAGTCGCCGAACAGCGAAATCCGCGTCGGCATAATTGGCTTCAATGGCCGCGGCCAGTCGCACATCAGCGACCTGCTGAAGATCAACGGCGTGAAGATCACCGGGCTGTGCGATGTGGACGCGGCGGTGCTCGGCAAGGCGAAGGATTCGCTCTCGAAAACAGGGCAGACGATCAGCACTTTTACCGATGCGAGGAAGATGCTCGACTCGAAGGAAATTGACGCCATCTCGACAGCGACGCCGAACCACTGGCACTCGCTCATCGGCATCTGGGCATGCCAGGCCGGGAAGGATGCGTATGTGGAAAAGCCCGTCTCGCACAACGTCCGCGAAGGTCGTGTGCTCGCGGAGGCGGCGCGAAAATACGGGCGCATCGTGCAGTGCGGCACGCAGAGCCGTTCGAGCGTCGGCCTCCAGCAGGCGGTGAAATGGGGGCAGGCGGGAAATCTCGGCAAGCTGCTGTGGGCACGCGGCACGTGCTACAAGCGCCGCCCGAGCATCGGCAAGGTGACTGAGCCGACGCCGTGGCCCGCAGGCATTGATCAGGATTTGTGGTTTGGCCCCGCGCAGGTGAAGCCGCTCATGCGCAAGAAGCTCCACTACGACTGGCACTGGGTGTGGGACACGGGCAACGGCGACCTCGGCAACCAGGGCATCCACCAGATGGACATCGCGCGCTGGTTCATGGGCGAGCAGGCGCTCTCGCCGAAGATTTGGAGTGTCGGCGGACGCCTCGGTTACATCGATGACGGCGAGACGCCGAACACGATGTTCGCCATTCATGAATACGAAAAGGCGCAGCTCATTTTCGAAGTGCACGGCCTGCCGTCGAAGCCGGCCACCGGCGGCGAAAAGGAGAGCATGGACACGTATCGCGGCAACAACGGCGTCGGCGTGTACGTGCAATACGAAGGCGGCCACATCGAGGTGCCGAGCTACACCGGCTGTGGCGCGTTCGACAAGGACGGCAAGATCGTGAAGCGCTTCGGCAATTTCAAAGGCCCGAAGGACGCGCCCGACAGCGCGAAACCCGACACCAGCGAACACGACGACAGCCATCACCTCAACTGGAGCAAGGCCATCCGCAGCCGCAAGCCCGGCGAACTCAACGCCGAGATCCTCGACGGCCACCTCAGCAGCGCGCTCTGCCACACGGCGAACATCTCTTACCTCCTCGGCAAGAAACAGGAGCCAGGCGCAATCCTCGAAAAGGTGAAGGCCAACAAGGAAGCTGCCGACAGTTACGAGCGCATGGTCGAGCACCTCGCGAAGAACGGCGTGGACATCGCGAAGGATCACCTGACGCTCGGCGAATTTCTGACGATGGATCCGAAGACGGAGAAATTCATCGGCAACGCCGCCGCCGACAAGCTCCTCACGCGCGAATACCGCAAGCCTTACGTCGTCCCCGACGTGGCCTAGCAAAGTTCCGGGCAGCATCGGGAAAAGGGTTGGCAAACGGGCTCCTCTTGAGCCCGCTCGCGCCATATCTTCGGCCATATTTGTGTGGCGAAGTTCTGGAAACGTGATAATTTCAAGAATGCTGTTCAATGTGATCAGCGCATTCTAACAACCCAAAAAATCCCCATGAAAACCATTCTAGTATCCTTCGTCGCCTTGGTTGCCGCTGGCGGCGCCTTCGCCGGCGAGAGAGTCGTCGCCACAGACCGGACTGCCCGGTATTCCGAGGGCAAATGCGACCGCACGAGGAAGACGAGGAATGCCGGGACTCCCGGAGCGTACTATCGCTCCAATTTCTTCCACAACGCCATCATGCTCATCAATGATACGCCGGATTACATGACCTTCTTTGTCTATTCGGGCGATGTGTGCGGACCGAATGACATCGATGGCTTTATCCGGCGCGGAGCACACGTGTACCCGACGTTAGTGCCGCCTTACGGTCGGAGTTTCGCCGACGAGCGGGCGCACCATTATTGGGTCGGTTCGAAGCGGGGCAAATGGGCCATTGATCTTACGAGAAACTGCGTGACTCCCCTTGACTGGTGAACCGGGTTCCCGGTCTCGCGATTTGCGGGCGGCTGTCTGCTCTCTGAATTCCGTCGCCAACGCTGCGCTGCCATAGGAATTTGCGCGCAACTGGAGGGTGCCGTTCGATCATGCGAATGCGGCGTCCATGGATAGCGTGACCTCGCAATGAACTCCTCCATCATTCGCCTCACTCCCACGTTTGTCGCTGCGGCGGCAATTATCGTCTGCATCGCCAGCACCGGCGTGGCCGAAGAATAAAAGGCAACGGTTGTGAACGCCAAAGGCCCCACGCAGGCTGGTGGCCAGCGCGGTCAGAGAGCCGGTGGTCAACAGGGGCAGAGGGACGCTGGCCAGCAGGGGCAAAAGGCTGTCGCAATGCGCGGTCAGACGGGCGGCGCAAAGCAGGGCAAGTAGGAGGACGACGCATTCGTCGTCAGCGAGATCAGCGTTCTTCGCCGACGAACGGATTCGATTTTCTTTCGATGCCGATGGTCGTCGCGGGGCCGTGGCCGGGGAGCACTTTCACGTCGTCGCCGAGCGGCCAGAGTTTTTCCCGGATGCCGTCGAGCAGGAGCTGGTGATCGCCGCCGGGCAGATCCGTGCGGCCGATGCTGCCGGAAAAAAGCACGTCGCCGCCGAAGAGGATGCGCTCCTTTTCCTCAAGAAAACACAGGCTGCCGGGGCAGTGGCCGGGCACCAGCAACACGCGGAAGTCGAGGCCCTCGACGGTGAGCTTCGGCGTCTCTTCGATCAGAAAATCCGCGGAGACCGGCTCGATTTCCCAGTTCATGCCGAGGCGTTTGAAGTAGCCGGGCACCGTGAGCATCTCGGTGCCGTCAGCGTGGTAGCCCACGCGGCAGCCGTGCTCGCGGCGGATGGCGGCGGCGTCCCACACATGGTCAATGTGCGCGTGCGTGAGCAGCAGCGTGCTCACGCGGAATCCGCGCTTTTTCAGCCAAGCGAGCGCGGTCTGCGGGGCGTCAATGAGGATGCCGTGCGCGGGCAGGAAGAAGCAGTTCGTGTCGAAAATGCCGCCGGTGTGGGTTTCGATTTGCATGAAAGGGCGCGACCCTCGCGGCGTACGCCGGGCGTGTCGAGCGCGAGAATTACGCTGTGATTCCCTTGCGATCCGGGTGAACTCTGCCAGTCTCGAATCCCGGTTTCAATATCCCATGAACGTCATCCGCTGTCTCACCCTCTCGGTCGCAAGTCTCATCGCATTCACGCCGACCGTCCGGGCCGGCAGCGAGGAGGACTTTAAAAAAATCGCTCCAAAAGTCGCACAGACTGTCGGCGAACTATTGGAAAAGGCGCATTACAGCCGCCGCCGGCTGGATGACACGGTATCGAAGCAGTTCCTGAAAAACTACCTCGAGCGGCTGGACTACAACCATCTCTTCTTCACGCAGAAGGACGTGGACGGTTTCTCCGCGAAGTACGCCACGACGCTCGACGACAGCATCATGGCCGGCGACCTCGATCCGTCGGTGAAAATTTACGACATCTATCGCAAGCGCGTGGAGGATCGCGTGGTGAAGGTGAAGGCGCTGCTCGCGGAGAAGTTCGACTTCAGCGGCACGCGCTCCGTGGAGATCAACCGGCAGAAATCGCCATGGCCGAAGGACGAGGCAGAGGCCGACCAGATCTGGCGCGACCGCATCGAGGGCGAACTGCTCGACCGCACGCTGACGAACGACAAGATCGAGCTGCCCGTGAAGGTGGTCGGGCGCCGCTACGACCAGCTCCTCCGCGGCCTGCATGAGCAGACGAATGAGGACGTGATGGCGGGATTCCTGAGCGTGCTGTGCGAGACGTACGACCCGCACTCCGAGTACATGAGCCGCTCGCAGATGGACAATTTCAACATCAACATCACCCTGCAGCTCGTGGGCATCGGCGCGGTGCTCGTGAGCGAGGAAGGCTACGCCAAAATCCGCGAACTCGTCCCCGGCGGCCCGGCGGATCTGAGCGGACGGATCAAGGTCGGCGACCGCATCAGTGCGGTTGCGCAGGGCGACTCGGGTTTCATCGAGGCCGTGGACATGAAACTCGACAAGGTCGTGGAAATGATCCGCGGAAAGGAGGACACGAAGGTCGTCCTCCGTGTGATTCCCGCGAACGCGACCGATCCGTCGGCGCGCAAGGTCGTCGAAATCATGCGGAAAAAAGTGCAGCTCAAGGAACAGGCGGCAAAGGCGGAGATCGTCGAGCGCACCCTCCCAGACGGCAAGGCCGTCCGCATCGGCTGGATCACCCTGCCTTCCTTCTACGCAGACATGCAGAAGACCGGCGGACGGAGCACGACGAAGGACGTCCTCGTCCTCCTCGAACGGCTCAAGAAGGAGAACATCCAGGGCCTCGTGATGGATCTGCGCCGCAACGGCGGCGGCTCGCTCGAGGAAGCCGTGAACTTGACGGGCCTCTTCATCAAGAGCGGCCCCGTCGTGATGGCGCGCGACAGCAACAACCGCAACTCGGTGCTGCGCGACAAGGACAAGGCGCTCCAATACGATGGCCCGATGCTTGTCGTGACCAACAAACTCAGCGCATCCGCCAGCGAGATTTTCGCCGCCGCGCTGCAGGACTACAACCGCGCGGTGGTCGTCGGCGACTCGACATCGTTCGGCAAGGGCACCGTGCAGACGATGATCGAGCTCGGGAACATCATCCCGCTCTCGCTCACCAGCAAATCCACCGGCAACGAGGCCGGCGCGCTGAAGCTCACCATCCAGAAATTCTACCGCATCTCCGGCGGCTCCACGCAACTCCAGGGCGTGGCCGCGGACGTGAAGCTGCCGTCACTCTGGGACCAGACGGACATCGGCGAGGTCGCGCTGAAAGGCCCGATGCCCTACGACACGATCGAGCCCGCCACGTATGACAAGTGGGAGCACTCGCTTTTCAAGCCCGAACTCAAGCAGCGCTCCGCCGCACGCATCGCCGCGGATGAGGAGTTCCAGTGGATCCTGGAAGACATGGCCCGTATGAAAAACCGCGTGGCGGACAACAAGGTGTCGCTCAACGAAAAATCCCGCCGTGCCGAACTCGACGATGACAAGGCTCGCAAGGAAAAGCGCACCGCCGAGCGCGCGAAGCTGAAGCACACGGCCGAGAAAGTGTACAGCGTGACGCTCGACAATGCGGCCGATCCGGAGCTCCAGATCAAGAAGGAGAAAAAGATCACGAAGGAAACCGCCACGAAAAAGGACGGCGACACGAAGCCCGCAGACACCGAAGACGAAGACGGCGAACTCGCAGCCGATGACGCCGCCGCAAAGGTGGATCCCATCCGCAACGAGAGCATCAACATCCTCAGGGATCTGATCGAACTCAACCGCACGCCGCCGGCGACCGCCTCGACGGAAAAGACCACCGCCGCCTCGAAATAACGGGACAGCGGCCGGCTACAGCGCCCGGCGGGTCATGCTGCTCGCGCCGCGGATTGCATCGAGCGTCGAGCGGACCTGCGAGAGCAGCTTCTCCTGCGTGTAGGGCTTTGGCAGAAAGCCGCGCAGCCCCTGGCTCAGCATGGCCCGGACTTTTTCCTGCTCGGCAAATCCGCTGCTGAGCATCACCGCGACCTGTGGCTTGATTTCGCGCAGCGCATCGAACACCTCCGAGCCGTCCATGATCGGCAGTGTGAAGTCGAGGATCACGAGATCCACCTCGTCCTTGAGCTGCTTGAAAATCTCCAGCGCCTGAAATGGTTCCGACGAGGTCACCACACGGTATCCGGCATCGGTGAGCATCCGCTTCGCGATGGCCACGATCAGCGCCTCGTCGTCAATGATGAGGATCAGTTCCTTGGTCCCCGCAGGGTTGTCAATCGCCACCGTGGAATGTCGCGCAGCCTGCGGCGCAGCGTGAGCGGGGGCCGCGGCGATCACCGTTTCCGACAAGTGATGCAGATGGCCGCCAAGCCGGGTCGCCATCTGCGCGGTCACGCTCTTAGCCCGGTCGAGGCTCGTCCGGAGGAATGCAAAGTAGCGCATCCCCTCGGGGCTCGATTCGCACATCGGCTCGAGGACACTGGAAGACTCGGAGATGACCTGAAGAAGATTGTTCAGGTCGTTTGCGGCTGTCTGGAGCCATGCGTTTTCGGAGTCTGATGCCATCGGAATTTTTTTCGGGTTCCCCGGATCAGGCCGTCCCGCCTCCTCTGCATGACGCTAAGAAACCGGGCGCGAAACCTGCCGAGCGCATCAAAATAGAGCACCTTTGACACCGCTTGCCCAATGAAAATCTCCGCGGCGGAAAAATGTGCGGCTCAGATCCGAATCCCGAAGAAATCCTGAAACACCGCCGCATACACGTCGCGCTTCATCTCCGGCAGCCACTCGCGCCGGAATTCCTGCGGCGCGACCCATTTCCATGCGCTGAATTCGGGGTGCTTCGTGTTCACGTCAATCTTCGAGTCCTTCCCGAGGAACTCGCACAGGAAATACGTCTGATCCTTTCCGTCGTGCCCGCGCTTCTTACCGCTTTCGAAAAGGTACCGGTAACCGTCCCGCTGGCTCACGATCCGGAAGTCGCCTGCATCGATCGAAATCTCCTCCCACAGCTCGCGCACAAGCGCCTCCTCGGGAGTCTCGCCCTCGTCAATCCCGCCCTGCGGAAACTGCCACGCGCCAGAGATCGTCGTGCGCTCGCAGATCAGGATTTTTCCGTCGCGGTTGCGCAGGATGCCTGCGACGTTCGGCTGGTAAGTCGGCTCGGATTTGCTCATGAACTTCAAAAGAATCGCGCTGTTGCTCGCTGGAATAGCACTCGTCGCCGCACTCTGGCTGCGCTGGTGGCTCCAGCCAGAACGCCAGATTCCGCGCGCGCAGGCAAGGCTTCTGTCCACGATTGAGAGGCGCGATTTCGACGCGATGTCCGCGATGATCGCCCCGGCGTACCGCGACCGCTGGCAGCACGACAAGACGGAGGTGATCGCGCAAAGCCGCGAGGTCTTCGGGCAGTTCATCACGCTTACGATCACGCGCGAGACAAGGGGAATCCGCGCCGGTTCAGGCGCGTGGTTTCTCTCGGAAAAAATCACATTCAGCGGAATCGGCGGCCCGCTCGCGATGGCCGCGCGCGACACGGTGAACGGATTGCGCGCACCGTTCGTCATGGAGTGGAGGCAGCGCAGTGCGAAGCCGTGGGACTGGGAGCTGCATTCGGTCGAGAATCCGCAGTTGGATCTACGGTGAAGCTGGCGCATCCAGGTCCTGGAATTTTCCCGCGTGACCCGGGCGAGCCGTTCCATTTCAGGCAGTGTCTGATTCTGAAGTTCAACGTTAAGCGTCGGACATGAGATGTTGAACGTTGAGTCCGCCGCGGGCTTCCGATTCTGGACGCGCATCCTCATTCGCACCGCGCCTGCGGCGGGTCAAACGTCCAACGCCCAACGCCCAACATCCAAAAGAGCGGGACAGCACAGTCGGCGCTTTGACAACAAGCGACAAACCCCGCACGCTCCACCCCAGTGCCCAAGCCGCGTCGCGCCAAATCCAAGTCCGCCCGGAAGGACCGTGCACAGCTCGAATTTCCCGAGCAGTCCGCGCGTCGTCTCGCGGCTCGCGCGATGGCGCGCGCGGAACAGATGGACGACGAGGTGGAATCCGAACGCCCACGGCGGCGGTGGCGCGACCGGCTGTGGAATGCGCTCGCGGGGCTGAGCCTCGTGCCGTTCGTGTGGATTTTCACGGCGGCGCTTTTCAATACTTTCAGCAAGGCGGATCTTCGGCATGGCCGCGTGCCGTTCTGGAAGTCGCATGAGTTCGTGATGTTCGGCCTCGGCGCGGTGCTGTGGCTGCTGTGGACGTGCCTGTGTTTCCTGATCTGGAAACGCCCGCGCCCGGTGCGCGCGTATGTGTTCGGACACGAGGTGATGCACGGGCTGATGGCGCGAGTCTTCGGCGGCAGGATCAAGGAATTCCACGTGAGCGCGGACGGCGGCTACATCGTCACGAACAAATACAATTTCCTAATCGCGCTGGCGCCCTACCTGTGGCCGTTCTACTCGGTGCCGGTGCTCGCGGCGTGGGGCGTGTCGTATTTTGTGAACGGCGCTCCCTACCTGCGCGAATTCTTCCTCGCGGCCCTCGGGCTCACGTGGATGTTCCATCTCACGTTCACGCTGTGGGTGCTGCCGCGCGGGCAGAGCGACCTGCTCGGGCCGGGGCGGATTTTTTCCATCGCGCTGATCTATCTGGCGAATGCAATGCTGCTCGGCGGCGCGCTGTTCATCTTCGCGCCGGAGGTGAGCCTGCACGCGTACGCGCGGGAGGTGCGGGCGTGCGCGCTGGCATTTTACGAGTGGGTGGGAAATGGGTTCGCGCAGTGCGGGAATTTCATCGGGCGGCTGGCGGGCGGACGCTCAGGCACGTAGGGCGTGCGACTTTTTTTTGACTCGGGCCGGACGCGGCACGGTTCCGGCTATGTCAGGAATGCAACCCGATGAAAACGCAACCCCACGACCGCAACACGACCCGCCCGCTCGGCAGCTCCGGCTGTGTGCGCGAGACATTGGGCAGCGTTCTGCCGGGCAGCGCCATCGTGCCGGTCTCCGGCGGGCGCTTCCGTCCGCGGCTGCACGCGGCGGCGTTCCGTTGCAGCGCGTTTCGACTTTGTTGATGTTGGTTGGGAAAAAGGTGGACGGAGTCCGGGGGGGCTCCGTCCACCTCACCCAAACCGGGTGAGGGAAACTCGGGCACAGGAAACAGACACGCCGCATAAAATCACACCGTGTGACATCCGCGCGCCTTTGGATGTTGGGCGTTGAGCGTTGGACGTTGGACGTTGGACGTTGAGCCCCGCGCAGCGGCCCACGGGTGCCAGGACGCGCATGAAAATTCCGACGGCGCCTGCGGCGGGCCAAACGTCCAACGTCCAACGTCCAACGCTCAATGAAGGATGCCGCTCCTCATCGCGCGCGATGTTCCCAATTGCACCCGCCCGCCCCGCCCCCGATGCTCCGCGCCCTTCATGGGCGATTTCACTTTCACCTTCCTCGGCACCGGCACCTCGCACGGCGTCCCGATGCTCACGTGCGACTGCCCGGTCTGCCGCTCGACCGATCCGCGCGACAAACGCACGCGCACCGCGGCCTACATCGAGACCCCGGAATGCGCGTGGGTCGTGGACACGGGACCGGATTTCCGGACGCAGGCGCTGCGTGAAAACATCCGGCGGCTCGATGCCGTGGTGATCACGCACGCGCACTCGGATCACATCATGGGCTTCGATGATTTGCGGACATTCTGCCACGGTGGGAAAGTGCTGCCGGTCTATGGCTCGGAGCCCACGATCGAGCAGTTGCGACAGGTCTTTTCGTTTGCGTTCGACGGGCAGAACCGCTGGCCCGGCTACCTGCATCCCGAGGCGCATCCCGTGGACGGCCCATTCCGCCTGGGCGACACGGAGATCATCCCGCTGCCGGTACCGCACGGGCGCGTGACGACGTACGGGTATCTTTTCATCCGCGGCGGACGCCCGCTCGTCGCCTACCTGAGCGACTGCAAATCCGTGCCCGACGCCGTGCGCGCGCAGATCGCGGGCGTGGACACACTGATCCTCGACGCGCTGCGCCACCGCGAGCATCCCACGCACATGAGCCTCGCCGAAGCGCTCGCGACCGCCGCCGCGATCCGTCCGCGGCAGACCCTGCTCACCCACCTCTGCCACGACCTCGGCCACGCGGCGACCGAGGCCACGCTGCCCGACGGCGTGCGCATCGCGACGGATGGGATGAAGCTCACATTCTGAGATCCCTACAAAATGCGGAGTTCAGAAATTCCGAAAGAAGGGTGTCCACGAAACACACGAAGGACACGAAGGACACAAAAGGAATGCGCTGCTTTTCGTGTCCTTCGTGTGTTTCGTGGACACGCATCTTCTCCCTCGCAGCATTTCGCAGATCTCACATTCTGACCGCGGATCCTGTTCGCCATTTTCAAACCCGCCGTGTATTTCCAAGCCCGCAAATGAAAACCGTCCGTGTCCCATGGATTCACTGCCGCGCCGATGAGGTGGACGCCGTTCCGACTGAGTTGGAATGGCGCGGGCGCACTTTTGTCCTGCTCGCGTATTCGGAAAAGGAGGCCCGCGACTGGTGGCGCAGCCTCCCCGATCTCGACCGCGAGAATGCGCTCGGCATGGCCGCCGAACCGGCGGAGGACGGCTTGGGATTGTTCTGAAATCCGCGCCACATTTTGCACCATCCATCCGGGCGCGAGGTTCCGGCAGCGGGATTTGCTCTTGACCACTTCCGTTCCGCCTCCATCATGCGCCCTCTTTTTTGCCGGAAACGGCCTTTACCAACCGCATGCCCGACAATCTGGGAACTATCATTTGGACGCTCTGCTACACCGCCGTACTGCTGGGAATCTCCCTATACGGCCTGCATCGCTATCACATCGTTTACCTCTTCCTGAAGAACAGGCGCAACGTCCCGCAGCCGCTCGCCAAACTGGAAAAGCTTCCGCGCGTCACGGTCCAGTTGCCCATCTTTAACGAGCTCTACGTCGTCGAGCGCCTGCTCGAATCCGTCTCGAAGCTCGACTACCCGCAGGACCTGCTCGACGTCCAAGTCCTCGACGACTCCACCGACGAGACGCGCGAACTCGCCACCAAGCTCGTTGACGCCCTCCATACAAAGGGCTTCGACATCACGCACATCCACCGCACGGATCGCATGGGCTTCAAGGCCGGCGCCTTGGAAAACGGGCTGCAGACGGCAAAGGGCGAATTCATCCTCATCCTCGACGCCGACTTCGTCCCCACGCCGGACGTGCTGAAGCGCACCGTGGACTATTTTTCCGACCCGAAAGTCGGCATGATCCAGACCCGATGGGGCCACCTGAACCGCACCTACTCGATGCTCACGCGCGTGCAGGCGATGTTCCTCGACGGCCACCTGCTCCTCGAACAGACCGGCCGCAACCGCTCGGGCCGGTTCATCAATTTCAACGGCACCGCCGGCATCTGGCGCAAGTCGTGCATCATCGAGGCCGGCGGCTGGCAGCACGACACGCTCACCGAGGATCTGGACCTCAGCTACCGCGCGCAGATCAAGGGTTGGAATTTCGTCTTTCTGCCCGACCTCGTCACGCCCGCCGAACTGCCCGTGGACATGAACGGCTTCAAGAGCCAGCAGCACCGCTGGACAAAAGGCAGCATCCAGACGTGCCGGAAGCTCCTCCCCGCCGTGTGGCGCGCGGAACTCCCGCTCAAGGTGAAACTGGAAGCCACGATGCACCTCACGTCGAACTACGCCTTCCTGCTCCTCGCCGCCATCTGCATCCTCATGCAGCCGAGCATCGCCGCCTCCACGAACGGAAGCTGGGGCATCTGGCGCACCATCCTGCTCGACATCCCGATCTTCATCACCGGCTCGCTGCCTGCGATCGTCTTCTATGTCGTCTCGCAGCGCGAACTCTACCCGCGATCCTGGTGGCGTGAAGTCCTCTACCTTCCTGCCCTGCTCGCCCTCACGATCGGCCTCGCCGTGAACAACGCGTGGGCCGTAATCCAAGGAATGTTCGGCGTCACCGGCGAATTCACGCGCACGCCGAAATACGGCATCCAGACCAAGACGCAGTCCTGGAAAAAGACGAAATATTCCGTCGCAAAAAATCTCCTCCCCTTCATCGAGATCGCCTTCGCAGCCTACTTTATCTACTTCTTCGTCCACGAAGTCGCCGCGCACAACTGGCTCGCCATTCCGTTCCTTGGCCTCTTCGCCAGCGGCTTCACCTACGTCGCCATGTGCTCGCTCGCTCAGTGGTTCCCGCAGCTCCGCAATCCGTGGCGCGACAACGAAGAAGTCTTGGAGGCGTAAAAACCCAATGACCCGACAGCCCGACGAAGCCAACCGGAGGCAGGCAGCGTGAGGCTTCGCATCCTCCTCGCCATCCTCGTCTCGCTCCAGGCGTTCATCGTCCTTCAGGCCGCGTCCTCGGCCGGCGACACCGCCCTCATCGTCAGCGTCCCCGAGCAGAAGCTCTACGTCTTCGACGGAAACGGCCACAAAATCGCGAGCTACAAAGTCTCCACGTCAAAATTCGGCCTCGGCGACACCCGCAGCAGCTACGCCACGCCCGTCGGCCATCTCGCGGTGGATTCAAAAATCGGCGGCGGCGCGGAACCCGGCACCGTCTTCCACCACTGCCGCCGCACCGGAGAAATCTGCCCGCCGAACGCCCCCGGCCGCGACCCCATCGTCACCCGCATCCTCCGCCTGCGCGGACTCGATCAGCAGAACTCACGCGCGCTTTCCCGCGGCATCTTCATCCACGGCACGCCCGACGAACGCAACATCGGACGCCCCGCCAGCTACGGCTGCATCCGCATGAAATCCCGCGACGTCGTCGAGCTCTTCGACCACGTCCGCACCGGCACGCGAGTCGAGATCACCACAGACCGCGTCGGCGGTCTCTTCGGCTCACTCCCGCGCGTCGCCGCGGGACGCGGGTAAAATGTAACGCCGACAATCCTGTCGGCTTGGCAAGATGGGCGCAATCGGCGGGCTGGCGCGGAGCAAAAAGCCGCCCGTTCCCCCACAACACCCTCGGAAACAGAAGAAACGGACCGACAGATCGCCGGCCCCACACCGCGCTCCGCCGGAACGATGCAGTTGAAAATGACGCGGGATGCTTCAAACGCAGAGGCGCAGAGGAAAATGGGGAGTGACGCAGAGGGAAAACAGGACGGGGCCGATCGATGAGTACCCTCTCATGGCCTCCCTCTGCGCCTCTGCGTTTGAAAAAACCACACGAACTGAATCGTTCCGGCTCAGTCCTCGATCACCTCGAAGTGGCTGAACAGCTTGAAGCTCTCGTAGCGCGCGGCGATGTCCGCATCCGTCAGCGAGCGCATCCGCTCCAGGCTGAACTGCTCCACGTTGTAGCTCGCGAGCACGCTGCCGAAGACCACCGCCTTGCGCAGCGCGGCGAAAGTCACATCCCCCTTCGTGTTCGCAGCGAGATGGCCCGCGAGACCGCCGGCAAAAGTATCACCCGCACCGGTCGGGTCATGCACATCCTCGAGCGGATACGCGCTGCACGAGAAGAAATCGCCATTCTCGCCGAACAGCAGGCAGCCGTGCTCGCCCTTTTTCAGCGCTACAAATTTCGGCCCCATCGCCTGAATCTTCATGCCGGCCTTGATCAGCGAAGTCTCCTGCGTGAGCTGCCGCGCCTCGCTGTCATTCAGGATGAGCATGTCCACGCGCTTCAGCAGCCGCTTCAGCTCGTCGAGCGCGATGTTGATCCACAGGTCCATCGTGTCCGCGATCACGAATTTCGGACGCTCCATCTGATCGAGCACATGGTTCTGCAAATTCGGCCCGATGTTCGCCAGCAACGCGAGCGACGGCTTCTTATAGGACGCCGGCAGCACGGGATTGAAATGCTCGAACACATTCAGCGCCACGCTGCGCGTCTCGCGCACGTTCATGTCGAGCATGTATTCGCCCGACCAGCGGAATGTCTTGCCCGCCACGATCTGAAGGCCCGTGAGGTCAATTTTCCGCGACTTGAAAAACTCCACATGCTCCTCCGGGAAGTCGTCGCCCACGACGCCCACCATGTTCACCGGCGAAAAAAACGACGCGCCCACCGCCGCATAGCTCGCCGAGCCGCCGAGCAGATCGGCATGCTCCTCGAAGGGAGTCTTCACAGTATCGAGCGCGACGGAACCAACAACGAAAACGGACATGGGATGCGGGAGTTTTGGGTTTTGAATTCTGAATTGCGGATTCCGCACTGTGCGGAGGACGAGTCCTTCATTCACGAAGGGCGGACGAATTACACAGTCAGCGGCACCGCGTCCAGCCGCACATTCCATTGAATCCCACGAAATGGGTCTGCCATTCGTCTCCCCCCGTCCGGACGGAAAGAAACGCACCAGGTCCACGTCGGCTGATCACCGCAAGTCGAGCACTGGCCGCCGCCTACTCGTCCAGTCGCGCCTTCGCCTCGCGGCAGTACGCGGCCACATCGCGCGCCTGCAGGATGCCGCTCACGATCACCACGCGTTGCGCGCCAGCGGCGATCACCTCGGCGAGATTTTCCAGCTTGATTCCGCCGATGCAAAAAATCGGCACGCTCACCAGCTCATGCACACGCGCGATGTCGCCCATTCCGATAGCCGCACGCCCCGCCTTCGTCGGCGTCGGAAACAGCGGCCCGAAGCCGATGTAGTCCGCACCTTCCGCCGCAGCGGCGATCGCCTGCTCCACCGAGTGAGTGCTCTTGCCGATGATCGGCAGCGGCACTTCGCCAGCGAGTGCGCGGCCCGCGCGCCAGCGCGCATTGTCCACGGAAAAATCATCCTGCCCCACATGCGCGCCATCCGCGCCGACACTCGGCGCCAACTCGGGAAAATCATTGATGATGAACGGCACGCCCGCATCGCGCAAAATCGGCGCGACACGGTTCGCCATCTCCTCGATCGCACACTCGTCGCGGCCCTTCGCGCGGAGCTGCACGATGTCCACGCCGCCCTCGCAGAGTTGCGCCGCCATGCGCTCCAGCGAATCCTCAGCAATGTAGCCGAGATCGAGAATCCCATAGAGCCGCGCTTTCGCGAGCCGTTTGCTTCCCGCCTTAGCGTCGCTCATTTGCCGAGCTGCACCACGCGGCCGTTCACGATCACGTATCCGCCGTTGGGAAATTTCATATCCTGTCCCGCGCGAAAATAATCGCGCAGCACCTGCAAGCCCTCCGTCCCCATCTGGCGGAGCTGCTTCACCAGCGAATCAATCGCCGCCTGCCTGCGCTGCGGATCCATGCTCGTCAGCTTCCCGATCGTCTCGTGGAAAGTCTGCGCCGCACCCTTCGCGCCGGGAGCGCCCTCGTTCACCGGCGCAACCACGACACTGTCGCGCGCCGAAACCGTGACCCGGCGATTCGAATGATCGCCCGATGCGACAGACGATGATGCGTGCGACGATGTCGCATCGGACGCAGTCACGGCTGCGGGTTTCGCAGTGCTGTCCGACGGCGCGGACGGCTGCCAGAAAGCAAACCCGGCAACCACGAAGCCGCCGGGGAAACCGAGGAGGGAGAACAGAATTTCGCGGCGCATGATTTCCCCCGTACTCCGGAACCTGCGCACCGGCAAGCAGCAGAAAATGCGGTCGCGCTCGGAATCACCCCAGTTTCTTAGAGACATTCCTTCTCCGCGTGCCATCGTGCAGGGCTTGTGAATCCCACCGAAAACATCCCTCCGGGCACCACGCTCCCCACCCCGGCTCCGTCCGCGGCCAATCCGGATTCAGGGATCTCCCGCGCACCGTTGGAAAAATCACCCAGGCCGCAATCCCCGCCCTCGGGTGTGCCCGCCGCCGAGGGCGTGCCTGCCGACGTCACGAATCTCGCCATCGCCGCCGGGTTGCTCTCCTGCGCGTTCCTCATTTTCTGGATGGGCAGCTACCTCGCAAATCACGTCGCGCTGCGCACAGTGATCGCGAGCTTCGGCACGTTCGGGCTTGTGTGGGTGCTCTACCGGCTCCGGGTTTTCCAGCGCCCGCACGGCGGACTCATCGTGGCCGGCGCAGTCGCGCTGTTCGCCGCGGCGCTGCCATTTGCAGAGCGCGGTTTCCAAAAGCTCGACCGCGTCGCGAAGTCGGGCCTCCGCGGTGAAGATGCGAGGCCGACGGGCGAATCTTCAGCGCAGCTTCCCGTGCCCACGCGGGAGACCGCGCCCCCGGCACCCGTGGCATCCACACCGAGCGCACCGCAGCCGCCGCCGGAGGATGAGACCGTCCGCGAACTGATCGCGCCCGATCCGGATCCGACGGCGAAAAACATCATCACTGTCCTGCGGGAATCGCAGATCACCATCAGGGGGAAAAGATATCGCATCCACGAGGGCAGCCGGTTCCCATACACGAAATTCACGGATGGAATCGTGACTTTCCAAGCCAACGGTCAGGACGCGACGATCAACAGCTCGGACGTGCGGTTCACCGGCGTATCGCGGGAGACACCGAAGGAGATCACGCAACTCGCACAGGTCGAGGCGATGCGGCGCTATCCGGCGCTCGCCGTGAAAGGCTCGGACGAAAACCAGCTCTACCTCACGCGCGTCGCCGAACTGAAAGACGCGTTTCCCAAGCTCACGGATAACCCACTCTGGCCCCTCATTGTCGCCGATGAACTCGCGCTGGCCCAAGGCTGGAAGCGCGCAGACCAGCCGTCCGACGACGCGACGCCGCCTGCCACGCTTCCCGAGGGAGAAATCAAGGACACAAAGCCCGCATTCCCGCTGCCTCCCACGGGTCCGGCAAAGCCGATGCCGCCCACCGATCCCGCATCACCGTCCGTGCCTCCCGTTCCGCCAGCACCGTCAGACATTCCGAAGTAATTGCCCCCGGCTGGAAAATAGACCGGTTAAAATAAAGCATGGCCGTTTCCGGATGAAGGTGCGGCAGCACCGGTGGAGCGCATCGCTCCGCGCGCGCTTCTTTTGGCTGCAAGCAAGCCTCCCAATTCACGCCGGAACGCGCTCGGAGCGACGCGTTCCACCACGCATTCATCGAGGCTGCCTCATCCCATTGCGGCTACACTCCGACTTAAAATGCCCTATCGGCGGCGCGGTCTCCTGCGGGCAGCGACATCGCTCGTGCTACTTTCCGAGCAGATGCTTCGGATTCAGCGCGTGCAGCGCAGGCGGGACGAACAGGCCGTCCTTGCGGATCAGTTTTTCGTCGAACCAAATTTCGCCGCCGCCGTGCTCGGGTCGCTGGATGCACACGAGATCCCAGTGCACCTGCGAACGGTTGCCGTTCTCCGTCTGCTCGTAGCACTGGCCGGGCGTGAAGTGGAATGAGCCCGCGATTTTCTCGTCGAAGAGAATGTCGCGCATCGCGGAGAGGACGTGCGGATTGAAGGCGATCGCAAACTCGCCGATGAACCGCGCGCCGGGATCGCTGTCGAGGATGTGGTTCAGCTTTTCCGTGTTGCTCGAGGTGGCCTCGGTGATTTTCCCGTCCTTGAAAGTGAGCTTCACATTGTCGAACGCGACGCCCTGGTAAATCGTCGGCGCATTGTAGCTCACATGGCCCTGCACGCTGTTGCGCACGGGCGCGGTGAAGACCTCGCCGTCGGGAATGTTATGCGTGCCGCCGCACGGGATCGCCGCGATGCCCTTGATGCTGAAACGCAGATCCGTGCCCGGCCCTTTGATGTGGACCTTGTCCGTCTTCATCATCAGCGACGCGAGCGCCTTCATGCCCGGCTGCATCCGCGCGTAGTCGAGCGTGCACACGCGGAAGTAGAAATCCTCGAACGCCTCCGTGCTCATCCCCGCGAGCTGCGCCATGCCGGGGCTCGGCCAGCGGAGCACGCACCACTTCGTCTTCTTCACCCGCCAGTCGAGCACCGCCTTCATTTTTTTTGAGACGAGCTTCATCTGTTCCGGCGGGACATCGGAGCTCTCCGTCGCATTTGCACCTCCGCGGAATGCGATGTAGGCGTGCATCTTTTTCATCTGCGCGAGCTGCACGCCCGCCGTCACTTCGAGCCCCTCATCCACCGCGCCGAGCGCCATCTCGCGACTCACGCGTCCGTGGTGGATCTGCACAAACGGCACGGCGCCCACGGCGCGCACCGCACGCACGAGCGCCACAGTCATCTCGTCCGGCACGTCGAACATGTCGCACAGCACGCGCTCACCTCGTTTCAGCGAGACGGAAAAGGAGACGAGGTTTTTGGCGAGAAGATCGTAGCGAGGGTCATTCATGGCGCGCGACCGTAGCGCGGCGCGCGACGCTGCCAAACAAACTTTGACAGCAAGAGCGAAATGGCCCGCGCAGCCGCGCTTGTGAAAGCGCGGGCCGATTTCCGTAGCTACTGACGGAAGGAGGCGGGCTGATCGAAAATGTCGAATACCGGATGACGAATGACGAAAGGTGCGCCGCTCACGCGTCGTCATCCGTCATCCGTTACTCGCAAAATCAGCCCGCCTCGTTCGCTCGGTGGCTACCGGAGATGGCCCGCGCTTCTACAAGGGCCGCTACGGATCATTTTCGCCTCGCGCCTCTGCGCATTCTCCGCGAAGCAAGGTGCATGAGCTTGGAAAAGTTGAAGACTGTCCCGGAACTCGCAGCGATCTCCGCGGAGTTCGCCGCACGCGGGAGAAAACTCGTCTTCACGAACGGCTGCTTCGACCTCCTGCATCCCGGCCACGTCCGCTACCTTGCGCAGGCGCGCGCGCTCGGCGACGCGCTGCTCGTCGCGCTGAACGGCGACACCAGCGTGCGCGCGCTGAAAGGCCCGACGCGCCCGATCAACAGCGAGCACGACCGCGCCGAGGTGCTCTCAGCGCTCGCGTGCGTGGACTTCGTCACGATTTTCCACACCGAACGCATCACGGAACTCGCGCGCGCCATCCGCCCGCAGATTTACGCGAAGGGCGGCGACTACACCATCGAGTCGCTCGACCCCGGCGAGCGCGGCGCGTTGCAGGAAGCCGGCGCAGAAATCCGAATCCTCCCGCTTGTGCCCGGCAAATCCACCACCAGCATCATCGAAAAATGGCGAAGCTAAAACTCGGTGTCCTCGGCTCCGGCAAAGGCTCGAACTTCCGCGCCATCGCCGACGCCATCGCACGCGGTGAACTCGACGCCGAAGTGTGCATCGTCATCTCGGACATCGCGGACGCCGGCATCCTCACGCTCGCGCGCGAACGCGGCATCCGCGCGGAGTTTGTGCATCCGGGAAAATTCCGCACGAAGATGGAGCCCGATCGCGAATATCACCTCGCGCAATTGCTCCGCGACGCGGGCGCGGACTTCGTCGTGCTCGCAGGCTACATGCGCATGGTGAAGGCGCCGCTGCTCGACGCATTCCCGCGGCGCATCATCAATATCCATCCCTCGCTGCTCCCCGCATTCCCCGGACTCGACGCGTGGAAGCAGGCCGTGGACGCCCGCGCCAGCATGAGCGGCTGCACTGTTCATTACGTGGACTCCGGCATGGACACCGGCGAAATCATCGCCCGCACCGAAGTGCCCGTGCTCGCCGACGACACGCCGGAAACGCTCCACGCGCGCATCCAATCCGCCGAGCACAAGCTCTATCCCGCCGTGCTCGCCCAGCTCGCAGCAAGAGTTCCGCGCTGATTCCAAGTTTCGAGAACCACGTCACAGTTG
>Ga0209596_1001274_pt1 | contig 21989 bp, 34 predicted proteins | sample M_130807_MF_Meta_FD_187314 | JGI IMG/M metagenome (GOLD analysis project Ga0209596, IMG submission 187314) | Freshwater microbial communities from Lake Montjoie, Canada to study carbon cycling - M_130807_MF_MetaG (SPAdes) (version 2) | ecosystem: Environmental > Aquatic > Freshwater > Lake...
GTGAGCCACTTTCGTGACACCGAGATATTTGTACCGTTGAGTACTTTCTCCCCTATAGTCCCATTACTGGGGTTATCTTAGTCGACGCTAAACCGCCGAAGATACAAACCAACTTATTTTTGGGGGGTAAGTTGGTGTTTTCAAAGAACGTTTTGAGATGTTATTCTCAATTGTTTCACAAAGTTAAGACTATTTTTTCAAACAGTCAAATAAACTTTGTTTTTTTTATTTGGTAAGTAATAAATATATCGTTGTTTACCAAAGTTATAAAAACATAGTAATTTTTTTTGGTCTGTCAATACCTTCAGGACAGATTATTCGTAAATATTTGTTTTTTTCTCAGGAAATTGTTTTTGGTATTGTTTCATTAACACACCTGAATACATATTACAACCATCCTCATTACGTCCCCCAATATCAGGACCTTTCTCCCAACCCAAGAAATCATGTTGAGCGGCATGTATCCATTCATGAGATAAGGTTCTTAATATATCAATTAACATTCTTCCCTTGGATAATACTTTAATAAGACCTTCTTCTATCTTATAAGAACCTGTGGTCATGTCACCATTTTTTTCACCAAGAAATACTATTTCATTAATATTATCAACAGGCATTTTATCATGTAAGAACTCAATGAAGTGATTAATCACATCTTGATGTTCTTTATCTAAGTCTGCGTTTTTATATCTAACAGTAATTGACACATCAATAAATATCTTATTTCATGAAAGTGTTCACAAACTCACGTAATGTTTCATTCATTGGCTCAGGTAACTCATCAACACCGAAGTATCCACATTCACTATGTTCCTCCCCGTCAATGGCATTTTCCAAGTCAGGATTAATCTCATCCTCAACATCGGTACCAAACACATACATCATACCTTTTTGTTTTGTACCCTCACGATTCATTCTTTTAATGACCCCCAAGAAATTTATGGGTGTTTCAAGTTCATAATCCGTTTCCTCATAAAACTCCCTTTGAGCGGCATGTGGAATTTCCTCACCCTTTTCTACACTACCACCTGGTATGCTCCACTCACCAGGAAACTTGCTCATGTCGGCGTTTCTTTTACAGAATAAACATTTATCTCCTTTACGAACGATTACTCCTGCGTATTTTTTCATATCTTATATTTATCTTAATAATGGTTATTTCAATTAATAATAATAAATTTAACTGTAAAGTTGTATCATCTCCATCACAAATTAAAGACGGAATGATGGGAAAAGCTTTTGATGGTTTTGATGGGATGTTTTTTATCATGCCAAAAGATGGAAATCAGAGTTTTTGGATGAAAAACTGTATTGTTCCATTGGATATGATTTTTATTTCAAAAAATATTATCAATGATATTTCCCCCAATTGCCCACCTTGTGATGCGGATGATTGTCCCTCATACAAAGGTCAGGGTGGTTTTGTATTAGAAGTGCCAGCTGGAACATGCAGGAACCAAGGTATTAAAATTGGTGACATTGTTGATTATGACTAATTTCTCCCATACATTTGTGGTATGGAGAACAAAATCAAGATTTATTGGAACAAAGTATCAGAGAACTTAAAGAAGTTTTTTTCACATGTTTTTTGGGTTGCATTAGTAGTTACTGGTCTTGGCATAGGATTTGGTGTAGGGTTTTACTACAAACAAATTAAAACTGTTGAAATGCCATCAAAGATGGTTGTTGTTGAAAAACAAGATATCATTTTGGCAGTTGATGAGAATCAAAGACTTATGTTAATAGATAAAAATACAGGTAACTACACCATCTACGACAACGAAATCGGTAAGACAATCTTTACCCTTTATGCTCGTAATATTTGGGGTCAACATAATCCAAACCAAGCACCACCAGTAAAATGAAAAATGTAAATTTCAAGACCGCCATTTTCTTATGGTTCCTCGTAATCTTTGGAGGTGTCGGTCTTGCAATTTATGGTGTTAATAGAATTGAAGAACAATCCAAAGAACAATACTTGGAAGAAATGGGTGGTGAACCAAACTCACCTGTTTGTTTAAAGATGTATAATAGTATTGAAAAATATTCCAAAAAATACAAAATCCCAAAATACATTGCATATAATGTAGCTTATAGGGAAACTCGTTACCAAGGACCATTTGATTGGTCTTACACTCCAATTCATATATCAACCGCAAATGCTGTAGGTCCAATGCAAATCATCACAAGATGGGCTCATCAATATGCTGGTAGACATGTATCACAGAACGAACTATTAACTAACGTTGATTTGAATGTTATGGTAAGTATGAAGATGTTAAGGAGATTGTACGATATGCACCATAGTTGGGCTTTGGCCTGTGGTGGTTATAATACTGGTTCACCAATTATCAATGAATACGCACATTATTGTGCCACCAATAAAAACTATAAGAGTAATTGGATTAAATATTCTCGTTAATCTTTTCTTGTAACTTGTTTACAAACTCATTCTGAAGTCTTTTAAGAGCTTGTACAAACGGAGCGTCGTCTTCGTTACTACCATAACCACTTCCTCCCTTAGGTGGTCTCTTAGACCTTGCCAAGTAGTTAATACCTGATATGTTTGTAATACATTTGTGACCACCTGAGTTAGCTTGAATTAAATCCCAAGCATTTACACCAAACTTATCTAAAAATTCAAATTCATTTTCAGTTAATTGTTTAGTTGGCGTGTCCATCAATTTTTCCAAAGCGGATAAAAAATTCTTTCCTTCTTCTGAGGTTTGAAATTTATCACCATATATTGCCTTAAAGTCTTTAAATGTAAATCCTACTGATTCAGGACCGGCATTACCTTCAGAAATCCATTTGACAGTTGATAATGGAATAACGGTGTTTTTCATTTTTTCTTCGTGTTTACTCAAAACTTCCTGAGCAATATCACCTAAGTTAACACCTTTTAATTCTCTATCTTTCTTAAACGGATTACATGATGCCTGTAATAAACCTAATGGCCAAGCAATAACCAAGAAGTCAGCCTCAGGGTTATTTTTAAATGGTGTGTATCTGTCGTATGAACCAGGACTAAACATATTTCCACCACCGTACTGAACAATAATATTGCCAACCAATTTAACATTTGGACTGGTCTTCATAGTATCCACATATTGTTTGGCATTTTTTTGTAATTGTTCAGGATTAGGTAATCTTCTTTCACCCATTTCTTTCTTAATCTGATTCAATATTGAATACAAAGATGGTTCAGCATTCATTACCAAGTTTTCCAAAAACTTTGGTTTATTTTTGAAAGCCAATAACAACTTATTCAAAACTAAACCCATGGCAAATTTATTCTTTCTTAAATCAGAATCTTTATCTAATTTAAACAAATAATTAATAACTTGTTCAGGTGTAATATTATATTTGGCATAGTCAGCCGAATCTACCGTAGATATTAATCTTAAATCAGTTTCAGGAAAAATATCCTTTGGTGAAACAATTTGTGATATAGTTTCAACATTTGAACGTGATGGTCTGAACGATGTTGCACCTGTTTCTTCAGCACCAGCTTGTCTATCATGGTGGTCAGTATGAACAACAAACATTGGTTTACCATGTGCAAAATCAACAAGAACTGGCATTGTATCACCATTAGCCTCAAGTTTTTTAACTGAAAACTCTTTATCACCATATTGTATGATTTCAGAGTCAACTACTTTAATACCGTTATCTTCCAAATACTTCTTCATGGCAATTGCTGTTGCAACACCATCTAAATCTTGGTGAAAATATATTTTGGCTTTGGGATATCTTTTAGCCAAAGCATTTATTTCCCTAAGACCAGATTCTTTGAGAAGTTTTTTCATTTTTAGAATAGTTCACTTGTTAATGGACCAAACAACCAACTAGTTAAATTTTCTTTTGTTCTATCATTTTCAGAATCATTTCTATTTGAACTACCACTAGATGGAGGAGATTGTTGTGGCTCATCATATCCTGACACATCATCATAAGCATATTGTTCAGCTTGTGGTGTGTTATAATATTCACCCATTTTTCTGTTGAATTCATCTTCACCCATATCCTTAGCAACATCTTCAACATTTTTAAAACTTGTTATTCCTAAATAATCTAAGAAACCCGCATAAAATTTGGTTCTATTCATCAAAGACCTTCTTTCTCTGTTACCCCAAATTCTTGGCATTCCACCCCAAATTGTTCTCCATGCACCTTGATTCTTAGCCGCTTTTAAACCACCTTTCAATCCTGATAATGCAAATTTGTTTTTACCCAATGCGGTTGTTGATTTCATGTAATCCATGAGTTGTTTAATTTGTTTTGGGTCTCCTTTATAATTTTTAGCAACCCTTTCAGCCCATCTATACAAAGATTTATTTTTTTCAGCTGCTTTTACAAAAACATTTATCCAATCTTTTAAAACTTGTTTTAACCCTAACCATTTTTTACCTGGTAATCTATCAATAATGTTCATTAAGCCTGTACCCCAACTACTAACAGCATTAATTAATTTTTTAGCGATGCTAGATTGTTGTGATATACTTGCCAATTCACTGGCCGCTTTGGACGGATTACTTTTTACCATTTTAAGTGCTCCTTCCATACCTTTAAATAATTTACTACTCTTACCTAAACCCATAATTGGTTTAACAACAAAATCCGCTAATGGAACTGCTGCAACCAAAGATAAAAATCCATAAAATTTCTCACCTTGCATGAAATATGAAATACCATTAATAACATCAACGGCACCTGTTGGGTCAACAAATCCTAATACATCACCAAGTGTATTCCACCAATAGGTTTCTTCATTTAACTGATTAAATTTTTCGGGATAATAAGCTTGTAACAAATCTTTTACTAATGACTTTTGACTATCAGTAAAATTTTCATATATATTTTTTACGTGTTGAATTTCCTCATCACTATATTGTTGAACTTTAAATCCATTGATTAATGACTCTAACTGAGATTCTTTAATTATTGCTTCCATAATATAATAAATACCAAAACAATCAAAAAAGAAACCCCCACTATTAAGTGAGGGTCGTAGTTTCTTCAAAATTTATTACTTGTTGTCGTCTACCTTCAACAAATACGTTGACTCGTTTCTTAGCAACCTCAGAATAATCAGGACTGAGTTCTATGCCAATCCATCTGCGGTCTAAGGTTTCTGCGGCGACCAAACTAGTTCCGCTGCCAGCAAATGGGTCCAAAACTATATCATTCTTATATGTTAGAATCTTAATTGCCTTTGTTGGGATGTCCATTGAGAATGTTGCTTTGGTCATACTCTTGGTATCGGCGAAGTAATGCCATTGACCAAATACCAAATCAATAAACTCACGTTTGTCTTCAGGAGTATACATTGTTTTATTCTTGAGCATACCTTCAGTCTTTTCATCAGGTACTTGTTCAGTCCAAGATTCCCATTCAGGTTTTCCTTTCACAGTTTTTACGTGTTTCTTCTTGTAAGCTAATATGACACACTCTTTTGGGTTATAGATGTATGGAGCTGATGGAGACATCCAAGAACCCCAAGCGGTAGTTCTGCTCCTGTGTGGTGATTCTTCTTCAAGGTCAACAACCCCAAAGAATTTATAACCAATCTTCTTCATGATTTGCCATACCTCACTCACCATGAATACACGACCACCTTTTGCTTGACGGTTGGTTTCATAAGGAATGTTAATTGCAATACGACCATCATCCTTCAACACTCTGAATGCTTCGGTCATCCACTCTTCAGTAAACTTTAAATAATCCTCAACAAACATATCATCATCATGAACATCGTATTCAATTCCAACTCCGTATGGTGGGCTGGTTACAATCAGGTCAATACAACCTTCTTCCATAGTTTTCATCACTTCACGACAATCACCGTTTACTACTTTTCCTATAAAATTCTCCATTAAAAATCTTCGTTTGTTATTCTTAAATCATAATCATTAAAGTCTGTAAAGTCCAACTCATCAGCTTCAATTCTTCTTGTTAATGTATCACCTGGCATTTTTCTGTCAGCCAATCTTTTCTTTCTAATAAACAAGTAAATGTCTACATATATAATAAATGAACTTACTCTGTCCTCAGGTTTGATGTGTGATATACCTGCCGGTGTCATAATGAATAAATCATCCCTGTAGAACTGTTCTACTGTTGTTCCGTACAACCATCCATTGAAGTAAACATATTCATAAAACATATTTGATTCAATCATTTTGATTGATTCTTCATCTGTTATAAAGACATAATCTTTACCATCAACCTCACCATCTCTTGGTGGTCTTGTTGTATAAGTCACCGCATATTTGAATCCACGCGATTCAAATCTTTTTCTCAAGTGGTCTTTACCTGAAGCCGCCTTACCAACAAGGATAATCCTTTTATGGTTTTTTATCAGTGTCAACATCTTTCTTGTGTACTTTGCGATATACTTCCTTGAAACATTCAGCACATAATTGTCCCGCACCTTCTACGTAAGTTTTGCGAGAATCAATATGGTCATTAATTGAATGACCAGTCTCACGTCCACAACTCACACACTTTTCTAAATCAACTTTCATACTTTTTATTTACATAATAGTTTGATGCCAATGGAGACTCTTCAACTACTCCTTCATCAATCAATTCATCCAATATCTTTTTTGTTTCTTTTTCAGTTATCTTCAAAATGTATTTTGAAATATAACTAATGTGTATTGGTTGTCTTAATTTTGTGTTAAGTAATTTTTTAGTCTTGTTATCCACGTTGTTTTATGTTTTTTTAAACTCCAAAATTTTTTCCTTACAAGTTCACCCAAAACATTATCGTTTGGATTTTCTAGAACTTCTTTTTCCGTAAGACACACTTTTTTGTCCTTCATCTGTAGATTTTTTTGTTTGTTTATCCGGCATCTCTACAGTCACCACAGACTTATCTTTTTTCCATTCAGACTTGGGTGCATATACCCAACCTAAGAAAGTTTGTAATACTAATTTGTGAGCGGCGTTGTCGTGTAATCTTTTGATTTCACCTGACTTTGAATTTTTAAGTGTTTTCATGGTATAAAATATATGTTTTTAATTTTGTTCAATCAATAGGTTAGTATCTTTCAATAAAATTTCTTTTATTTCTTTATCCGAATGTCCTTCATTTGATAATTCATATGACTGTAAAGATGCCTCATCTGTAAATACACAAGTATCTACATTGAAGTATTTGCGTAAAGGATAGTTGTTCTCAATTTGTTTGAGAATTAATTCTTTGGAAAAGTACCGTTTTGTAAAACCCATTGTCCTTCAGTATTAAGAGATACACCACAAAGATATAAAAAATTACACTCATGTGGAGCAATCATTGATAAAAAATTTTTAGAATTGTCTTTTTGGTAAACATAATACGTTTCACCAATGATGGGTTCAAACCTTAGTTCAAGACTAAATATGAATTCATTTAATTGATATAGTTCAGACAACTCGTCAATTTGTTTTTTTAATTCATGAAATTTTTTATCAACAAAATTATTAAATTTGGTTACTTGTTTTTGTTTGAAGTGACTAGTGTCTTCTACTGTAATTACTGGTGAACCGATATTGCCAGCATATGGTAATAAATTAAATTTGGTTGTCATTTGATAGTTTGAGTAAAATAATTTTGAACTTTCCTTTTGAATAATGGAAGTAGTGTTTGTTCTATTGGTAAGTTTTGAGTTGAAAATGCTTCAAATATTGGATATGTAATATTTTTTGTTTCGGAGTTTTCTTCAATCACTTTACTGAACTTCTTATCATTACCCTTATAAATTAAATTGAACGTAATCTTTGTATCGTGTTTTTTCTTTGATATTGTTTCAAAATTACACTCCCATACATAGACTTCTTTATTAAATAAATCTTGATAAACCGTATACGATTTATTAAGTGCTAAATTTTTTTTATTTCTTCTTAATTTAATTGATGTTGATTCAAAAGATAAATCCCATATTCCACGACAAATTGTAAAATATTGAAGTAACTTATCTTGTGAGAAAACTAATATTTCTCTTAATTCTTTAAGTTGCTCATCAGTAAATTTTTTACGTGACTTTTTTGATTTCAATTCATATAACATCACTTCGTCATCACATGATGTGAATTCTTTACTAATAAAAACATATTTGGAACTTTTTAAGTAATTTCCAATTGAAGCCAAATGTAATGATATTTCTGTAAAAAATGGATATATCTCACCTCGCGATAATGCCTCTTCCACTTTTAACAAAAAAGAATTAAGAATATATTCTTTATGTTCAAAATCAATTGGGTCTTTTAAGTACCAATCGGGTGAAAGTATAAAATTCATGGGTTTATTATTTTCCATAAACTAATAATAAATAATGTTTATGGAATTATGAATACTAAAGGTTAATGAAAGTCACCATCATAGAAAATGTAGTAAGTTTCACCTTCAAAAGAGACATTTTCTTCACTTCCGTCATAGTTATTCAAAATTGTACCATATCCATCAGCATCAACAACCGCTTGAGCAAAATCATCTTCATCAATAAAACCATTACTTGTTGCCCATTCGCTAAAGTCATTACCACCCAAAAAATTGTCATAAAAATCTTTAGCATCATATCTATGTTCAGATATTTTATCTGCAACTATAGAATCTAACTTATACTCATCATACTCACCATCTGGGTCATTTTCAATTTCTTCAATTTCATTATTTGCCTCATCAATTTCATCACCCATTCTGTCATATTCATCACTATAATCTTCATCTTCATCATCTAAACTATCCCTTTCAGACTCTAAATTTGAAACCATTTGTTTTAATTCTACAATTCTGGCTTCTTGACTACGGCTCAATTCTTTATCACTATCATTTAAATAAACTTCAGGATTATTGTAAACATCCTCTTCAAAAAAATCTTTTAAATATACCCTAAAACTATCATCATCAAAATGTTCCATTACAAATGATTCATTATAACCATCATATCCCATATCACCAATCATGTCTTTAACATATAAAACCGCCGCCCTTTCAGTATTATCAGAATCACCAACTTTCCATCTACCTTGAAATTCTGTTGTTGTAAATTCTTTTAAAATATAATCACCAATAGGTAATATATCATACACATCTATCTTGGCGTCTAATTCGGTTAACTCATCTTCCAACTCACTTATTTCATCTAACAAATCACCTCTTACTTCTTCGTCATTATCATATTCCGCTTGAAGTCGGTCAATTTCATTTTGAATTCTTGTAATTTCACTTTTATCTTCAGGTGTTTTCGCCTCAATTGTTCCTTCACTAATTAAAAAGTTAAAAAGAGCGTGAGCACAAGAACCCGTATCACCTTCAGATAAATTATCCATACTCCACTCATCATTATCCCTTCTTTCGTTAGCCTCATCAATTAAACCATTTTCAATTCTTTGTTGTTCTATTCTCTGCAATCTTTTTCTTTCAATCGCAGCCTTTTCTTTATCACCCCAAATTTCAAGTTCCTTGGCATATTTTTCTTTAATATATGAATCAATTTGTTCTTTGATACGAGCAAGTTTATTTGTTCCCATAATCCAACCATTGGTGAATTTTTCATCAGGAGCATCAAAATAACTTTCATCACCTTCAAATTTCTTTAATAACGCAACTTTATAAAATCTATCAGATGTCGGTTTTGTTTTATCTAATATGTAAAACAATTTACCATCCTTCATATAGTTGTTAAAGTGTGTATTGTCAGCACTTGATGATGTACACCATTTGGTACCAGCGCCATAATAACATGAAGCCTTGGTAGTTAAAGGTGCTATAACCGTAAACGTATCATCTTCATAGACTAAATCAGCACCTTCAATTGTTTCAACACTACGTCTAATCCTGTTTTCGTATTTTTGAATTGCAGTGTTTAATTCGGCGAATGTTTTATATTGATTAATATCTTTGATTTCTAAGTTTGGACCTATTGCGACAAATTTCTTTAACACTGGTTTAACAGTTTCATCTATTAGTCCTTGGGATATAGTATTTGGCAATACTCGTCCTAAAAAAGTTAAAAACTTTGAACCATTTGGAACTTCATTAACCATGTTAATAATTGCATCCAACTTTTCAGGTGAAAACTTATTAACGTATGTAGCTTTGAAATCATCTTCTCTACCTTCAAATATTAACTTAATAAACTTCATTGATTATAAATATTGATAAAACAATAATAGTTATTAAATTGAATATAAGAATATTTATCTATATAAACAAAAAATAAAAACAACTATGGGATGCGGATGCAAAAACAAAGGAACTGTTAGTCAACCTCAACAACCTTTACCACAACAATTGAACCGACCAAACACTCAATCGGAATCTATCCAAAGTGCTATTAAGAAAACGGTTCAAAAGTACTACAATCAGAAAAAATAAACTCTAAATGATGGGAAGTGAAAACTTCCCATTTTTTTTGTATTTATATTACTATGGAAGATAAAATATCAGCCTTAATAGATAAATTTTATGATAATCCAAGTGGTGTTGCCAAAAACTTTGGTGGACCAGAACAATTCATAAAATTTGTTTTAGCAAAAGGTAATCCTGAAGAACATTATTTGGACCCAAAAAATCAATTCTTCTATGATGAAGGATTACAAGATTTATTGATTTGGGAACAGTACCAAGCCGCACCTAATAAATTTGAATATTTAAAACGTTTTATTAGTGAGTTTTTAGAAAGTGATTTGGTTGTTGAAAATGATAGAATTATTTGGTTAACAAATAAAGATGATTTATTGATGGCCTTTGATGATAGAGGAAGAGATGGAACCGCTCGTAATGCTGCTGAAACAGTTTTTAACGAAGATTTTAATGAACATTTTATTGAGAGTATTAGTGATTTTTATGATGATTGTATAGAAACATTGAATGATAATAATAAAAGTTTATTGGCAAATAAAATTGTTTCTGAATTACCACCATTAACTTCAGATGATATTGAACAAACATCATTTTTAGAAGAACTTTGGGAAATTGAAGGTCAACCTGAAACTTTAAGTATCACAGCTGATAATATTACTGAATTATTGGAAGATAAGAAAACTACCAAATATATTATAAAGAATTTTTTTCCTGATTTAAGAAGTGATATGGAAAGTGCATATTGGAACGCATTTAACACAGCATATGAAGATGAGTTATCCAAAAATGTATATGGTGGATTAGAAGGGTTTTTTGGTGATTCAGGTAAGATGGTTAATGTAGGTACCAATCGTGCCGGAAATGATATTTGGACTTATGTAATAGATGTAACAAAAACATTTGAATACTTCTTCAAAGAATATTTTAGTGATTGGAATAACCATTACAACCCAATTGAATATTTTGGTTCTTTCAAGGAAATGTTAAACCAATTATTTGATGATGGTCTTGAACGTATTGATTTCAGAATCCCTGATTACCCAGATTACAGTGAAGTTGAAAATGCGTATAACGAATACGTTGAAATTTAATTAACCCTTTATACTGTCAGATTAAATTCATAGGTTTCTACCAATATGAATTTAGTATTCCCCAACTCAATAGAAGGTTATGTAAACCATTTTGCCGATTTTTTATTAAATTTTTCACCATACAAACAACTAACCGTAATTAAAACAACTTTTCATTTTCCAAATGTAATGGTTGTTCAAGGTTACGATTTTAATGAAACAATATATAACTTATCAAAAATACATGATGAATTTTTAGAAAAGTATCCCCACTATGAACGAATCATTGATGGAGATAAAATAATCTTTATTGACTTAATTAATAATAAATCCTACAAAGGGTTTTTAGATACCTATTGGTTTAAGTTTTATAACACACCAAGACCAATTTACAATACATTCCAAATTAGTGAATTTGCATTACCAACTCTTGAAGAGTTTACCGCCATTGTTACTGAAGATAAAATAAAATTTGAGACTCCGGCAATAATTTCAAAAGCAACCATAAACTCAAAACAAACTATTGAGTGTCAATCTATGGTGACAAGTTCGTATCCTTTTGGATATTCAAAATATTTTAGAGGTATAATGTACACATCAGAATTTATTGCATACAACTTATTCAGGATTGCCAAAACAGATAACATTACTATCTACAACACAACCATGTCACCTCTTTATTTGGATGAAGAACTACAAATAAAATGTAGTAGTCCTGTTTCAGAAAAACGATTGGTTAGTTTGGTGTTGGATACTTTAACAGACTATGATTTGGATTTGGTTATTGAAGATTATGATACCTCCAAAGATTTATTTGAACCAATTGCCGACAAACCATGGCTTGAATCTTGGAAGGTCGGCGAATTGGTTTTATTTTAAAATGATTCTTTAATCAAATTGACCGCTTGGTCCAAGTCTTCAAAGTCCCTGTCAGGTGCATAAAACTTAGCATCTTTGGTTTCTTCGTTAACAATCATAATAGCCGGTATGAATTCGTTCTCAGTTACTTTAACGAACATTCCATACTCATCACTATTATCGTCAATATCTGCATCAACAAATTCAATATTCTCTTTTACTAAAAGTTCCTTAAACTCAGTACAATGTGGGCATCCTTTCATTGTAAAAACAACTACGTGATTCATTAGTTTAAAAATGTTTCAAACTGAGACTCCTGAAGAATACCTACGTGGGTTTTCTTTGGGTTTCCAGCCTCATAAAGTTTAAGTGTTGGTACACTACGAATGTTTTGTTCCATTGTGAAATCACGGTCAGTATCTACATCGTATTTGTAGATAGGTAAACCCAATTTATCACCACTGGTTTCTAATATCCTTGATAACATTTTACAAGGACCGCACCATGTTGCAAAGTAATCCACAACAAATGATTCGCCTGATGCGATTTTTTCTTTTAATTGTTCTGATGTTAGTTGTTCCATTATTTTATCTTTTTTAATTTTATTATTGTAAATTTGACTTCATCTAATTGTTCGGGGTAAAACATAATAACACCCTCAATTAACATATTACTTGAGTTGTTCTTAATATAAATATAGAAGTCTGATTTTGTTTTATAAATGACTTCGTCAACGGTCACTTCCCCCTCACCATTTCCATCAATATAAACTATCTGTAGTTTAGAAAGTTCAGTTAGAACCGCATTAGATAAAACCCCCACCTTCAACCGTGATAGGGGTTTATCATTACTTTTTTCTATAAAACTTATAACCGATTCTATTTGTTCAGAAAGCATTATCCTTGTCCTCTACTCAACTTTTTATAGTTCTTAGATTGTTTGTGACTTGATGTCTTTGTCTTAGCGTGAACGCCAGGACGAGATACCTTTGCTTTCTCACGGTGTTTTGATGAGAATGAACTTGACGATTTGCTTGTTTTTCCTTTTAGTGCTGCCATGTCTATATATATTTTTTAAGTTGTTTTGTTATACAAAGGTAATGATATTATCCTTAAAAATCCAAATTATCAAGAAAATTATTTAAAGTTTTTTCGTCATCAAACATTACCGAAAAATCTGATGTAACATCATATACTTTACTACCAGCGTAAGTTGTCTTGATAATTTTATAATCATCAAGTTTGAATTTTTTAACTACCTGTTCCATATGTTCATCTAACATGTAAACTGGTTTAGTCCAATTATCCTCCAAATACTTATTAAATCTTCCAAGTGTTTGTAATCTAACCAAAGATATTTTGCGGTTTTCAGAAACAAAAGAGTATTGAATGGTTGCTCTAACACTAGAATTTGGTGAACCCTCTCTCAATGATATGATACAAGACTTAACATCTTTTGTATAGGTTTTAACACAGTTGTGTTGTACTTCAGACTCATCTTTGTATTGACTATCCATAGACAACAATACTGGATAATACACACCCCCATTATGAACAAATTGAGTGTTGAATGAATCCATAAACTCTTGTGTATATGTCCTGTCATATATCCCTGTTTGATACTTGGCGATTAAATTAGATAAAAATACGTGTTCTTTTGTGAACTCGTCTCGGGTTTTACTATCCCAACTAAGAGTTTCATTATATTGATAACGTAAAGTATAAATAAAATTTAGATGGTCCATAAATGTTCTGAAACTTCCATTGTTATGAATACAATCCAAAAAAATATTCATAATTCGTTTCTTTTCAACTAATGTAAATTCATCCTTCATTAATGCAATCTCATTTGAATTAAAAGTATTTACAGGTATTGAAATAATTGCTTTCAAATCATCATCTGTGAGTTGTTTTAAGAAATCAATACCAAAGAAAATAATTAAATTTTTAAGAAGAAATGGGTTAAAGTATTCTAATGAATGTAATACCCTATGAAACTTCTTACCTTTTATTTTGTATTTTTTTTCAACGGCCAATAATAAGTTATTCTTGGCACGTTTAATTTCCCTCAATGTTATTTGTTCATTCTTAAAAAATATATCATAATTGTTAGATACAATGATGTTATTTACCTTGATGTAATTATCCAAGAATATCTTTTCAGAATCCAAGATTGTGGTATATTTTATAAGATTAGTTTTATCTGTAAATGCATTTTCAAAAAACGTATTAGCAATATCAAAAAACAATTTGTTACTATCTTGAATACCTTCAACAAGTTTACAGTTTTTAATGTTATTATATAAAGAATTGAAAAATAATGTAATCTCCCCATTTTGAAATGGGTTAGACCTTATTGTTGTTTTTTTTCCGTATTTACTACCGACATAAACAATGTTTGTTTTTTTGTTATAAGTAAGGTATTGTAATGTTTGTTGTTTTCTAAAATAATGAACTCCAACTGTTCTGAAACTTAAGTAATGATATATTTTTATAGCAATTTTGTTATCATCACTTTCAAGGACAATTGTTGTTCTACTTAAACGAACTTCACAAGTTTTTACCGCATAATATTTCAGATAATCTTCTTTGGTACTTAACGTATCTTTGTACGTCCATTTACCAATTTTACTTTTTCTTTTTGATAAAGGAAAATTATCAATGTCATTGGAATCTTCATGACGAGATACACTACATTCTTCCGTAACATACTTAATTAAACATTCCATAATACAAATATAGGAATATTAATTCAAACCAACAAGACCAAACTGTGTCTCCATGAAAGGAGATTTCTTTACTTTAACATCCAATTTATGAGTTTCGTTAAATAATTCAAAAATCAAATCTACCATTTCTTTTCTAGTTAATTCAAGTTCATCACCTTTATCAGCGTGTTCATAAACTTTGACTTTGATTTTGTCAAAAAACTTATCCTTACTCATTTCCCCAATCAATATTTTTAATTGGTCTGGGTTTGAGTTAAAGAAATGAAAAATTTGTTTTATATAGATTTCAACATCTACATTCATATACATTAGTTTTGAACAAACCAAACATCACCACCATTCTCAACAAAACGTTCTTTAAGTCTTTCAGGTATTTCCAAGTTAGAGTTACCTCCTTTAACAGACACCGCAATTAAATTTGGAAGGTCAGCAATCCATTCAGGAAGTTCTGTCAAATTAGGGTTGTTTGGAAGTGATAAGAACTCAAGGTTCTTAAGGTTTTTTAATTCATCAGGAACTTTACTCAAACCGTTTTCAACGTAGAACGTTTGAAGGTTTTTTAAGTTAGCCAACTCTTTAGGGAATGATAAATCCAAAGGTTCTCTTGAAGTATTTGTAAAATCAATTCTTTCAGTTTCTGGGTCAATGTTCTTGAATAATTCATCCCAACCATACAAGGCAACATACTTAGATGAAGAATCTCTTGGGTAGTCAATAACCAATTCTTTACCTGACTTGGCGTCTTTAGATAAACTTTTTACAAATTCAGGTTTGAAGTAATTTTTCAACTCTTTCATTGGTCCATTTAATAATTGAACCAAATCTTTTTGTTGGTCATGGACATCCATGAACTGATTAGATGGGAAGTGAAACTGATATCTTTCAGCAGGAAGACCAGATACATCACCACGTCTTCCTTCAGTAGTATTAGGAATAATAACATATAAAGGACCATCTTTAATGTAACGGTCAAACCAACTTAAACCAGGTGCTGATGTACACCATCTTGTTTCACCCCTACTTGGTTCCAACTGGTTACCACCATAGAAACAAGCCGCGTCTTTACCCAACTGACCTTTGTCTTCAATTTTAGCAATTGTCCATTGAGGTCCACGGAATACAATCTCCCCACCTGGATGCTCATAAGTTTGAGAAGCAATTTTCTTCTCTTCCTTTGATGCTTTGGTTTTTTCCATTGAGAAGTCTTTAACCAAATCATAAAGTTTTTCAGGTGTTAATTTATTAATATCTCTTAATTCAGAAGGTATCTTACCCTTATGTCTGTCAAACTTTTGTAAGTCACTAGTGATTTTATAAAGGTCCTCCATGAATTGAGCTCTCATCATTTTAGCGGCATTTGCAACCACTTTATCTGATAAATCACGGAATTGTCCTTCCTCATCTTTTGGACGTTGATTAAGGTAAGTTTTAATTATCCATTGAGCGTATGGTCCAACTTTTTTAACAAGAGAAAAATCACCACCAAAACTGTCAACATCAACACCTTCAGTAACTTTTGTCTGTGGGTCAGCAACAACCAACGAAAATAACTCTTCAGGAGTTAACAAAGGTTTCTTACCCTTTTCGGCTTTAGTAAGCTTGTCCGCCAAGACATCCATTCTTGATTGCTCAACAATAACCCTTCTTAATAAATCTTGAAATCTCATTTCTTTACCTTTTGTCATATAAATATCTATAAATTGTGGTTTTTTTAATAATTCATTATTAAAAGTTCTTGACCCATGTTCTGTATCTTACCTTTGGTCGCTGAAGCCGCCTTAGCGAACTCCTTCATTTCCCATGTGTAAGTTTCTTTTGGATACCACAAAGATAGTAAATCAAAGTCATAATATGAAAGAGAAAATTTTCCACATATTGATGTTAACTTGTCTGCAAGTCTCTTGTGGTCGTCCACATCAAAGTCGTGATTAGAATAATAGTTCTCTGTCTTCCAATATGGGGGGTCAACATAGAAGTATGTTGTTGGACTATCAAACTCATCAATTACATTACCAAAGTCCCCCAACCTGAAATGTGATATTCTATTGAAATGTTCAACCCAGTCAGGTTTTGATAACTTATCCCTGAACGTCAAGAACTTTGATTTGTACTTACCCTTAAGGTCAATGAACCCCGATGTTTCAGGTCGTGAACCACTGAAGATTGATGTAAGAATGTAAGCATACTTAGCCGCCACATCATAATCAGGATAGTTAATTGTAAATCCTGATGTAAACAACTCTTTTTGAAACAAATCAAATTGTTCTTTATAGATACTCGGAGTGTCCTCAACACCCCTTTCCTGACATGGAATACTATTCACAGCACTCAATAGAACTGAAGGGTTCTGAAGACACAAGAATAGGTTGTAGTTCAATGGATTGAAGTCATTGTACACCACTCGTTTAAGATTTGGATATTTACTTAAATCCATATTAAAGAAACACCAAAACATTCCACCGAATGTTTCTACATATGTTTCCATATCGGTTGGATAGTAATCTTTAATCCATTTACCGATTTTTGATTTTCCGCCTATGTAACTTAACATACAACAAATATAATAAAGTTTTACCTAAAAAGCAAATGTTTACAACAAATATTTATTGTAATATATTCAAACTATGGGATGTAAAACTTGTAAAGAAAAAGGTCAAAGTAAAATTAACTGGATGATGATAATTGCCTTTGAAGTGTTCATTGTATCAATTTATGGACACGTTGAATTATTCAAAGTTGTTAGTCAACTTTTATCTCATCTTTTTTAAATTTCACAATATTTTTAATATACAAATCACCAATCCGTTCTCTTCGGAATCCCTTACCTCGTACTCTCATAGGTTTTGACGAATCAAATAATTCAGGATACCTAACAGATAAAGTTCCATCTGGATGTGGTATTTCACAACTTTCTTTTAATAAATCACTATAAGACATATAATTGGTATAAAAGAAGTCATCACCAATTTTTTCCCAATTATCATTGGCGGTCATGTGAATTTTGATTAATAAATTACCATATACACCATTATGATAATCACCACCTTGTTCAATACGATAATACTCACCATCATCTAAACCGTGTTGTAATGTGATTGTCATGGTTTTATATTCACCTTTTGTACCCAAAGACCCACAATCAATACAACCTCTTGTTAGTGTAAAACCTTTACCTTTACAATGTCCACAGGTTTCTTGTAAAATTTGCTGAAATGGTGGTTGACCAAATTGTCTCATTCTAACACCAGCACCTTGACAGACAGTACACGTAACTCTATCACCACCACTTCCATTACACGTATTACAAGCCATCTCACGTCTATATGTAATTTCTTTATTAGCACTTTTATAAGAATCAAATGGTGTTATATCTAATTTTATAATTTTTTCAGGTGCCGCCTTTTTTCTTCCACCACCAAACGGATTTGTATTAAATCCCATTTGACTCAGGAAATCTTCAAAACCCATATTTCCACCCCCAAACATACTTGGGTTATCATATTTTTGTTTTTTATCAGGATTACTCAATATATCATAAGCCTCAGCAATTTCTTTAAACTTATCTTCACCATCAGGGTTTACATCTGGATGATATTGCTTACTTAATTTCCTATAAGCTTTTTTTATTTCATCCGAAGATGAATCTCTGTTTACACCTAATATACCATAATAATCTTTCATGAACTATCTAATTGTTTTATTCAAAAATAAAGTTAAACAAAGAATAATCAAGAAATTTAAGACATCAAAAAAAGCTTCTGAATTTTATAATGAAATTCTCAAAAAAAATGAAGATGTTATTTTTGAAACCAACCATGAAAATGGTAGGGAAGTTACTTATGAAGTTGCTCTGTTGGAAAGAAAAGGTAATACATTATTTCCAATATACACGAAAGATGAATTTGGTCGTAACATCAAAATCAGTTTTGACGATGATGAATATAACATTATTAAAATTGGTTCATATAAAGAACCTGAATTGATTTTAGATTATCAAACCAAAAACAAAATTAATATTAACACCTTCATAAATAAGTACTTATCCAAAGATGGTATCAAATTGGTTTCAAAATTGAATAACAAAATCATTGTTCAAAATGAAGATGTTGTAAATTTGTTTACCTTAAAGAATGAATTGGATGCTCACAGACTCATTCAGAACCTCACAGACAGGTTTGTAGGGTTAAAGAGGGGTGATTGTATGTTTGTACTTGATATCTCTTCACCACAGAGAAAATACCTATATAAGATTTTAACTGAAAAAGGATACGATATAAATTATCTATATCGTAAAGAAACCACTTATTGAAGTTGTTGTTCTTTCAAGATATAGATAAATTCAACACCTGAAATATCTATTTTGAATTTTTTAGCATTTCTATCTACTTCACGAAAATACTTTAACACAGGATAATATTCATCTCTTTCAAGTTCAAATATTACAGCAGTAGTACCATAGTGGACATTTGTTAATTTATCGGCAATTTCAGCCAAATCGCTTAATACCCCAGCGTCTTTTTTATCCTCTGCCATAATGTATATTTTTTAACTTTAAAAATTTCTTCTTTCTTTACACTTTTAATTCTTTCAATGAACTCCCTTTTTTCTTTATCAATATCTCTATCGGGAAATTCTTTGTCAAACTCATCATCATGAAATTTCTTATTCTTCATCTTCTAAAAGTTTTTCAACACTGTCTTCGTCCTCTTCATTATCAAGAACAATACTCAGTCCTTTTAAATCATTCAAAGTACTATTTTTGAATAATTCTTTTAATTCAGATACCTTAAGTCTAAGTAATCTTTCCTTCTCTTCTCTTTCTAAATTATGATTGATTAATTCTTCAATCACATCAATTAAACTTTCAAGTTCATTATCAAGTTTACTTACAAACGAAAGATTTATACCATCACCTTGGTGTTTTTCATTTTGTACAACTTGGCATTTTTGTATTATTTCATTTGGGAAATCCCAGTTTTTTGGGAAAATCAAATCAACACTAAGGTAATCCTTCAATCGTCTAAAAGATTGTAGGTAAGGGAATAAATACGTTATTACGTCTGTGAAATTCATGATAGTATATAAGTTATGATGTATGATAAGGCAATTCCATTTGTGATGAGTTCTTTTTTTCCAATAGACAATTTAGTTGGTATTGTACTGATTATACTCATCACAAAACGGATGCTGGTTCTTAAAACTATTAAAGTTGAAAAAACCAAAATGAATAATAGTATGGGTTGAATACTTATCATTCAGCTTTTTTGTTTTCAAGGATTTCTCCTCTTAAGGTTTGTAATAGAGCTTTCATTTCTTGAGAAAGTTTACGTGCTCTTGTTCCCGCACTTTTGTTTCCTTTGAAGAATTTTGTAGTATCTACTGAAAGTTCCTCCATTAATTCTTTGAGTTTTTCTAATGTTTCCATCTTGTTTCTTTTTTTAAAAATTAGTTTTTTATTGCTGGTTGTAAATAAAATCAAACTTTTTTTATATTAAGTTTTTATTTAAAAGTTTATAAATCTCAGTCATCATATCTAAATCTGACTTTGTAAAAACTTTAGTCTCATCAAATAAAGATTTAAAAAAATTAATAATGTTGTTTGAAATTACTTTATCGTCCGCATTGTAAAATAAATCCATAAAGAATGTTTGATAATATTCTTTATGTTCACCCTCTATGTGAAAATTAATATTTTCTTTTGTAAAATTTTCAATTGTTTTTTTCCAACACCAATCAAAATGTGACAATTTCTCATCTTGATTCATAATCAATCGTGTTTCTGAAGGACTATCATTGTCATCACCCAAATAAGTTGAAGATATTAAATCAAATAAACAAAATGTAAAATCAGAAAAAAGTTGTCTTTTCTCAAATATCATATTGTTTATGTTGAACCAAGTCTCAACATCTTCATGATTTACAGGTCTCATAGCCCATGAAAAAAATTTCTCCATAGAAGGTCTTTCTATGGAGAATATATATAATTTGATTTAAGTAAACGTATTATTGGGTTTTTTTCTTGTATCCAAGAAGGTGTCTCATTTTTTCAACATCCTCATTGATTAATTTTGTTTGTTTTTCGTCAGATTCTCCCAATTTTTTGAATATACTATCTAACGTATTACTGTGAGTATCTTCACCTGCATTGTCAACAACAGGTTGAGCAACTCTATTATAAGACCTATTCTTCTCAACTGCATACAAGTTTTTCTTTCGTTTAGCATTTATTTTTTTACCTAAACCAGTATCAATAGCATTTCCACCTTTACCATTACCTGTCATAGATGAACCTTCAATATTTTTTTCTAACCATTCATCGTTAGGTTTAATTTCATACTCTAAATTTTCCATACCAGGACTATAAGCAAAGTTTTCTATATACTCTTCAACAGCCTTTGATGGTGTATATGCTTTCTTCTCCATTTTTGCTAATTCTCCATTTCCTTTTGGAAACTGTTCAGGGTTCATATCGTATTTACCTTTAGAACCATCCTTAAGATATTTTTTCATTTTTTCAGTAACTGATTTAATGTAATCGTCATTTTCAGTTTTAGATTTTTTAAGTGACGCATTAGTTTCTTTAACCTCAGTTTGCTCTTTAACAATCTTTTCAATTAATTCAACCAATTCATCTTCAGTAAGTTGAATTGATTCTTTTAATTTAACTCCACGACCTAATAACACATCTTTACGAGTAACTTTACCATCACCACTTAAGTCAGGAAATTTTTTACCCTCTTCCATTTCCACATCTTCTGAGTCTTTTGGGTCTCTGTCAAATCTACCCTGACCAGGTTCTGGCATATGCCAACCAACTATATCATTGTAATCATATCCTAAATTCCATAAACTTGGATTTTCTTTTCTGTCTTTTTCACGAGCATCCGCAGCAACAACTTCGGGGTCTTCTTTTTTACCAAACATTTTCTTGAATATGTTTTCCTCAACTTCACCCTCACTGAATTCTTTAGATACTTTTCTT
>Ga0209596_1001279_pt1 | contig 21954 bp, 26 predicted proteins | sample M_130807_MF_Meta_FD_187314 | JGI IMG/M metagenome (GOLD analysis project Ga0209596, IMG submission 187314) | Freshwater microbial communities from Lake Montjoie, Canada to study carbon cycling - M_130807_MF_MetaG (SPAdes) (version 2) | ecosystem: Environmental > Aquatic > Freshwater > Lake...
GCACACGTTATGCAGTCGAGCCTCTGACCAGGGGTGATACCGTCGCGCGTAACCGCAGGTCAGAGGCCTATGCAACGCTCTGACCAGGGGTTATGTGGCTAGGGGGGTGGGGTGGCGACGGGGCGGGGCTCGGCGCGTCAGTACCCCGGCCCAAGTCCGTTCTCTCCCCACGCAATAAAGTGCATTGCCATACATTTGGGGTGTATAGAGTTGCATAAATGGTGCATGGTGGTTGTATAAATAGCTGATAGGAGTTGCTTTGCTGGCCGAAGTACAAAAATCAAATCGGGATGGCTTGACGGCGCTACGTGATCTGCTGGCCCGAACGCTTGAGGACGCAGAACCGAAAGACGTTGCTTCGTTGGCGGGCCGGTTACAGTCGGTTTTGGCGGCGTTGGATGCGTTGCCGTTGGCGAAGGGGATAAATCCACTTGACGAAATCGCAGCTAAGCGTTCAAAACGTCGTGCTCCCGCGAGTACTGGTGGTGCCACCCCGGACGGAAAGCGCGGGGCAAGAGGCGGTTGACATCGCAGCCTCTGCCGGTTTGTTCCTTGATGAATGGCAGGCGTTAGCGCTTGATGAGGCGTTAGGCGAGGTTGACGGTAAGTGGGCGGCGTTCGAGGTTGGGTTGGTGTGTCCGCGTCAGAACGGCAAAGGGTCAATCTTGGAGGCTCGAGCGCTTGCGGGCCTTTTTCTGTTTGACGAACGGCTAATTATTTGGTCGGCCCACGAATTTAAGACCGCGAAGGAGGCTTACCTGCGGGTTCGCCGGCTGATAGAAGACACCCCACACCTAAACGCATTGGTTCACCGCTACTACCAGTCAAACGAAATGACCGAAATTGTTTTGACGTCCGGCGCCCGGCTCAAGTTCCTAGCCCGGAACAACACTTCGGCGCGTGGGTTCACGGGGGATTGTGTGATCTTGGACGAGGCGTTTGCGTTGACGCCGGACACGATGGCGGCGATTTTGCCGACGATGGCCGCGAAGTCGGTCACCGGTAACCCACAATTGTGGTACACGTCGTCGGCGGGGATGCGTTCTTCTGTGCAGTTGCGAGCGGTCCGTAAACGTGCTTTGTCGCCGTCTCCTGGGTCGTTGTGCTGGTTGGAGTGGTCGGCACCGGTCGAGGCGCGCGACAGCCCGGAGGATCGAACGTGGTGGCGTCAAGCGAACCCGGCGTTAGGTCATCGGATCTCTGAAGATTTTGTGGCGTCGGAGTTTGCTTCGATGTTTGACGAAGGGCTCGAGCAGTTCTGCCGGGAACGGCTAGGGGTGTTCGACGAGGATGAGGTTATTGACGCGGTGTTCCGTGCGGGGCAGTGGGCTGCGGTCGAGTCGCCGGACGTGTTTAACGGCGGTTTGACGTTTGCTTTGGCGGTGAACCCTGAAAGGACGCACGCTGCTATCGCGTGTGCTGATCGTTCGGGTTTGTGTGAACTTGGCGCATATCGGCCTATGGGCCCTTGGGTTGTTGAATTAGTTGCCGAATTGGCAATAAAGCATGGTTCGACGGTAGCTGTGCAAGAATCGGGGCCGGCTGGGTCGCTGATAGCAGAGATCCAAGCGGAAGGCGTACAAGTCGAGTTGATTTCGCATTCTGATTTGCGTGCGGCGTGCGGATGGATGTTCGACGCTGTCGCTGCTGGTAAGGTTAGGGTCCGGAAGCATCCGCAATTGGATGCTGCGGTTTTGGCTACGGTGAAGAAACCTTCTGGTGATGGGTTTGTGTGGGATCAACGCGCCGGGGATGTCAGCGCTTTCGTAGCGTTGACGCAAGCGGCGTATATTGCGGCAACAAAGTCGGAAGTGATGGTGCCTCTTGGAGCGTGGCGGTGAACGGCTGCAAATAGTAGGCGGCTTTTTTGGCGCGTTGGGGCTAGGGTTGTTTATTGGTGCGCTTCTCGGTCTTTGGGCCGGGGTTGGGGTAGCGTTGTGCGTGTCGGGCTGCGCTGCGGTCGTCGTCGGATTTCTGAAAGAACGTGAGGTGACCGATGGGGCTAGCTCGTCTGTTGTCAACACGTAGCAACGAATCCCGGTCGACTTTCTCATTCGACGAATATCTACGTCTGATAACGAACGAATTTACGTTCTCGGGTATCAAGTACATCACCCCGGCGGCGTCTTACGCAGAGTTGACAGCAGCACAAGGGCAAAGAAACCCGATTGTCGCAGCGTGCGTAGCTGTCAGGTTGCTTGTGTTCGCCGAAGCCCGTTTTACATGGCAGTCTTTGAACGGTGGCCGCCCAGGGAAACTGTTCGGGAACCAGGAACTCGAATTGCTGGAATCGCCGTGGCAGACCGCTACAACCGGCGACCTTTTGGCCCGCTGCGAGGTCGACGCGTCGTTCTACGGGAACAGTTATTGGATACGTGAACGATCCGCTTTCGGTAACCGCGACATACTTACCCGGCTTGACCCGACTAAAGTCATTATCATCGACGCGGATCTCGGCGGCTACTCGCGCGAGCTGGTCGGGTACGCGGTCACTGACCAGGCCGGGAATGTTGTCGGCCAGTGGGACGCTAGCGAAGTCGCGCATTATCGGCCGTTGCCAGACCCGACGCATCCGTTTAGGGGCCGTTCGTGGCTCGACGCAATCCTGCCCGATGTCACAGCGGACACGGAACTTACCCGCTATAAGACGTCGTTTATGCAGAATAGTGCAACGCCAAATATGGCTGTTTCGTTAGACGCCGGGGTTTCACCGGCACAATTCGAATCGTTTGTAGAGAAAATGGACGCTTCGCACAAAGGTGTCGCGAACGCTTTTAAGACTTTGTATTTGGGTGGCGGCGCCGACGTAAAGGTAGTCGGCGCGAACTTTGAGCAACTAAACCTAAAGAACGTGCAAGGCGCGATTGAGTCGCGTATCGCCGCCGCTGCGGGTGTGCCGGCGTCTATCGTCGGCCTGTCCGAGTCGATGCAAGGTTCGTCGTTGAACGCCGGGAACTATCAGGCGGCGCGTCGCAGGTTCTCCGATGGGACGATCCGGCCGTTGTGGCGGTCTGTCGCAGGGGCAATGTCGACGCTATTGATTGCGCCTCGAGCATCGCGCCTATGGTTCGACGATCGCGACATCTCATTCTGCCAAGAAGACGTAAAAGACGCCGCAGATATTAAACAGGTCGAGGCGCAAGCGTTAAAAACGTTGATTGACGGCGGTTTCGACCCGGATTCGGCGATTGAAGCTGTCACGACCGGAGATTTCTCGGTACTCAGCCATTCCGGGCTGGTTTCCGTGCAGCTCCAGCCGCCCGGAACGCTAGCCGCCGCGCCTCCGCTTGACCCGTCCGCTGTCCCGGCCCCCCAAGCGCTCCCGGTTGCCTAAGCGCAACCCACGAAGGATCAAACATGACCACATCAGAACGCGCCGCCCCTACCGATAACCTGATCCGCTCGTCGGCGCCGTCAACGTCGACCATCGCGCTCGGCTCCACTGACGGCGGCGCCGACGGCCGGACTTTGTTCGGCCATTTTTCGGTATTTGACACATGGACCGAAATAAACTCGATGTTCGAAGGCCGGTTCTTGGAGCGGATCGGCCAGGGTGCGTTCCGGGACACGTTCAAAGCGCAACGAGGCCAAATCCGGGTGATTTTCCAACACGGACGAGACCCGCAGATTGGCGACAAGCCACTAGGCGCCCCCGACGTGCTCCGAGAAGACGCCCAGGGCGCTTATTACGAATCCGAACTGTTTGACACGCCATACGTAAACGATCTACTGCCGGCGTTGCGTGCGGGGCAGTTGGGGGCGTCTTTCCGGTTCCGGGTCACCGCCGAAGAATGGGTAGACCCAAAGAAAGCCACGTCGTCGAACCCTGACAAACTCCCCGAACGTACCATAAGGGCCGTTCACCATTTCGAGCATGGGCCTGTTACTTGGGGTGCGTATTCTGACGCCACGGCCGGTGTACGCTCAGGGACAGATGACTTTATCGAGTCGTTGATGACCGACCCGCGGTTTGTGGCCCGTTTCACCGAACGCGCCGGACTAAAAGTAGTTGAAAAGATCCTGTCGACGCTGCCTGCTCTTGGGCGCAGCGACGACACCGGAACGGAACCCGACGCCGTCGGTTCCGACGAACAAATGCCTGATGTGTCGGTCGTCGACCATGCAGAGGATTACCGCAACCAGATCGCCGCGACGCTTATGCGTTTCCGGCACGAACCGAAAGGCCCCCCATGTTGATTAACGACATTAACGCCCGCCTCGGTGAGATTGACGCGGAGCTAGAACTCCTCGCAGCTCTCCCCGATCCCACCGCCGACGACGTCGCCCGTTCCGAGGAACTGATCTCCGAAGCCGACGAACGCCGCGCTGCCCGCATCGCCGCTAACGAGCGTTCGCAGCGTATCGCGGCCGCTCACGCCACGGCAAAGGAACAGAACCGCGATTTCGGCGGGTCGCCGTTCCAGATCATGGCAAAGGTTGACGCCTACGGCACCGACCTCCGCATGATGGACGCCGGCCAGGTAAAGGACGCCGCCCGCTCAATCCTCGAGCGTAGCGAAGCCCGCCACCTTGCATCCGACTCGAAAGAGAAAGCCGAAGGGCTCATTCAGAACCTTGATGCTCGTCTCGCGAAGCTGGTCATTACGACCAGCCGACCCGAGTACCGGTCTGCATTCGGGAAGTACATCACCGGCCGCGAAGGGCTTTTGTCGAACGACGAGCGCCGCGCAGTCGAGGAGTCCCGCACGAGCCTCGCGCTCGCTGACGCTAACGGCGGCTATGCCGTCCCGGCGCTGCTCGACCCGTCGATCATCTTCACCGGTTCCGGTACCGCAAACCCGATGCGTCAGGTGTCGCGTGTCGTCACCGGCATTGATGACACTTGGCGTGGCGTCACGTCCGCCGGTATCACCGCATCATGGGATTCGGAAGCCATTCAAGTTTCTGATGATGGGCCGACTCTCGGGCAGGCTACCGTTGTTTCGCACAAGGCTGCGGCGTTCGTGCCGTTCTCCGTGGAGATCGAAGGCGACTGGACCGGCCTCGCGTCGGAAATGTCGATGCTGTTCGGCGAAGCGAAAGACACCCTAGAGACGGCCGGTTTCGCGACCGGTTCCGGTATCGCAGACAACCCGTACGGTATCCTCACCGACTTGTTTGCCGCGTCGGCGACTGTTGGCGTGTTGCCGACCACCGACGGTTCGTTCGGTGCGGTTGACGTGCGAGCGTTGTTCGGTGCTCTCGGTCCTCGTTACCGAGGCCAGGCAGCGTTCATGTCGTCAATCGACGCCATGAACGAAGTCAGAGGTTTCGACACGACCGGCGGGCTCAGTAACCAGACCGTCGACCTTACCCAGCCGTACAACTTCGCGGTGTTGGGCCGTCCGTACTACGAGAACTCGGGTTTCCCCGATTTCTCCGGTACGACCGGTGCGGCTAACATCCTCGTCGTCGGCGATTTCAGAAACTACGTGATCTTTGATCGTGTAGGCTCCCGAGTAGAGTTCATCCCGCATCTGATGGGCGCCAACAACCGGCCCAACGGAACCCGCGGCCTTTACTTCTGGTGGCGTGTCGGCGGCAAGACCGTCAACACGAACGCATTCAGGCTTCTTCTGAACGCCTAGTAATTAAGGATTCCCCCCGGTCTGCCTAGGCGGTCGGACCGGGGGGAATAACCGCCTACACCGCCCAGGGGAAACGATGGCAAAATATAAATATCCGCGATACGACACAAACGTACGTGACGCAGGCAGCAAATATCCGACCGAGATCCGTATAGGCCAAAAATGGCACGCGGATTATCCGCTCGTAAAAGCTCATCCCGAACTGTTCGGCGATGAGCCATCCGGGGAACCGTTGCCACGAGGGTTTATCCCTCCGGTAACTCGCGTGGAACAAGCCTCCGCGTCTCCCGGTGAGCGCCGGTCGGTCCGCCGTGACGATTGACCCCGGATCAGTCCGGGTAGCGGTCCTCGTCGACGACGACCACGGCTACCACCCAAACTTTATGGATTCTTGGAACCCGATGCTAGCCGCCGACCTCGGCGGTCAACAGCGGGTGTGGCGCGGCGGGTACGCGTTCCAGCGTTGCACATCCGCCGGCGTCGTCGAAGGCCGCAACGAAGTCGCAAAAAACCTGCTTAGCTCGACCGCCGAATGGTTGCTGTTCGTCGACGCCGACATGGGATGGGACCATACAGCGCTCGAGGATCTGATGGCGGTCGCTGACCCGGTCGCCCGTCCAATCGTCGGCGGTTTATGTTTTGGGTTCGGTCCGATCACCGATCGGATGGACCACGCAAACGCTGTAGTTAAAGTCCCGTTTCCCACGATCTTTGACCTTGTGGAACGAGACGACGATTTTGCGTTCCGTCCCCGTTTCTGGTATAAGCCAAACAGCGTTGTCGAATGTTCCGCTACTGGCGCAGCAATGCTGCTCATTCACCGCACGGTGTTCGAGGCGATCGCAGCTAAACCGGAACTCGGCCAGCCGTTCGACCGCATGAAGCATCCTCGTGGGAAGAAGCTGTGGGGTGAAGACACGTCGTTTTGTGCCCGTGCGAAAATGTGTGGTTTTCCGACGTATGTGCATACGGGCGTGAAGACTTCGCACGCCAAAACGGTTTATGTGACCGAGTCGACGTTTCTAGCGCAGGTGCGGCCGCAACCGGCGACCGAGCAGGTAGCGGTTGTGGTCCCTGTGATGAACCGGCCGCAAAACGCGCGGCCGTTTATGGAATCGTTGCGTGCGTCAACCGGGCTAGCTGCCGTGTATGCCATCGCAGACCCCGACGACCCCGAAACTTACATGGCGTGGATCGCTGCCGGCGCCGAAGTGCTACTAACGGAAACGGGGCGGTCTTCGTTCCCGCAAAAAGCAAATTTCGGATATGCGCACACTTCGGAACCGTGGCTGCTAGTCGTCGGCGATGACGTGCGTTTTCATCCGGGCTGGTTGGACCACGCGCAGCAAACCGCTGCGATTACCGGCGCCGACCTAGTCGCAACAAACGACCTAGGAAACCGTCGCGTCGCCGACGGATTCCACGCAACGCACCCAATGATCCGCCGCACCTACATTGACGAACAGGGCGCGTCGTGGGACGGCCCCGGCGTCCTAGTACACGAAGGGTACCGGCACAATTTCTGCGACGACGAATGGTCGGCGGTCGCCCGTCAACGTGGCGTGTTCGCCCCGGCGCTCGGCGCTCTCGTGGAACACAACCATCCGATCTTCGGGAAGGCCGAAGACGACGTCGTGTACCGCAAGGGGAAAGCGCACTACGACCAGGACCGCCGCCTGTTCGAGCGCAGGCTCCGCGACAACACGCAGGCGTCGGCATGAGTTCGATAGAACGGCACTGCACGCCACATGGGTTCATCGGTCCACTGGAGCCATTGAAGTCTCTTTGCGCTCGCCGACATTGGCCCGCCGGGTCAGGGGCTTTCGATGTCATCTGCGATTACTGCGGAACCGAGTTCGGTTGGCACGTCGGCCGCAGGCTCCGCAACAACAGCAAATGATCAACGTCGCGGGTGCCGGCTGGTCCGGCGCAGTGATCGCACGCCGCCTCGCTGAAACAGGGCGCTGTGTGACCGTATGGGAGCCCCGCAGCCACGTCGGCGGGAACTGCTACACCGAACGCCGCCACGGCATAAACGTCCACGTCTACGGGCCGCACATCTTCCACACATCAAACGAGCGGGTCTGGCGTTGGGTGAACAAGTGGGGGATGTGGGAACCGTACCGGCTGAAAGTTATGTCGACCGCTCAGGGCGGCGTGTACTCACTGCCGGTGAACATGCACACCATAAACCAGGCGTTCGGGACAACAGAAACACCGAAAGGCGCACGGCGACTACTTGAGCTAGGAACAGGCGGTGACACGTTTGAAGATGCCGCCATTGGGGCCGTCGGCGAACGCTTGTACCGTCTCCTATTCGCCGGGTACACCGCGAAGCAATGGGGTTGCGACCCCAAAGACTTGCCGGCGTCAGTGTTCCGGCGCCTCCCGGTCCGGTTCAACTACGACGACAACTATTTCGAGCACCGATGGCAAGCCATCCCCCGCAACGGTTACACCCCGATCTTTGAACGGATCTTGGACCATCCGAACATCACCGTACGGCTCAATGAGGCGTGCCCCCGTGGCGGGGAACACACCTTCTGGTCAGGTCCGCTCGACGGATGGTTTGGGCATGATGACGGCGCGTTGCATTATCGGACGTTACGGTTTCAACACATCGAATCGTCGGGGGATTGGCAGGGTGTTGCGTTAATGAACTACCCGGACCGCGGTATCCCGTGGACGCGCAGCGCCGAACATAAACATTTAGCGCCGTGGGAGTCGCACGACCGGACGATCGTTACCCGTGAAGTGCCAGCTGAATGCGGCCCGGCTGATATCCCGTTTTACCCGATGCACGATCAACCGATGTTGCACGCCTCGTATCTTGAACGCGCAGCACAAGAAAAGAATGTAACGTTTGTCGGACGGTTAGGTACCTACCGTTATCTTGATATGGACGTCACGATTTCCGAAGCGCTTGACGCAGCGGACCGATACTTAGCAGCCTGAGGGGGCTACATGACCGCCTTACTTCTTTCCGCACTTTATGGCAACTACGACGCGTTAAAGCATCCCCCGGAACAGGAAGGCGACGTGCGGTGCATGTTGCTAACCGACGACCTGACCGTGGAATCGGATGTGTGGGAAGTCGTGTACTGGCCTAAACCGCATATGATTGGGCTGCTCGCGGCGAAAGCGCCGAAGATGCTCCCGGCCCTCTATGCGCCGGACTGCGACGCATCAGTGTGGGTCGACGCGTCCGTGCAAGTCTTGTCGCCGACGTTCACCGCCGAATGTGTCGAATATGCCCGAGACGGGTTCGCGACGTGGCCGCACCCGTGGAACCCGACACTAGCCGCCGAAGCCGCCGAATCGTTGCAACAAACCCGCTACCAAAACCAGATGCTCGAGCAGCAAGTCGAGCGCTTCCACGCAGAAGGGCTCCCCGCTGATACCTCCGTCCGGCATACCGCAGTAGTCGCAAGGGCACACAATGACGCGACGCTAACCGCCGGCTATTTATGGGACGCCGAATATGAGTGGTCGATGGCCGATCAGATAGGTTTCATGTACGCTACCTGGCGGGCGGGTGTGCCAATGTACGAACTACCAATGTCGCAGGCGTTCTTGCAAGGGTTCTTGACCCCTGCCCGCCCCGACCGTTGGCTTTCGCATCACAGCCACCTGAAAGGCTATTGGGCGCCATGATAAAAGAACTATTTGACCGGTACCGAAACACCCCGTCCGATATCTCCGGGCACCTTCAATACATGCACGACCTATGCGTCGAGCTAGGCGCAACATCCGTTGTTGAACTCGGCGTACGAACCGGCGTTTCGACCGCAGCGTTCCTAACAGCTATGGAACACAACGGCGGGACTGTTTGGTCCGCGGACATCGACGCGCCACGGGTAGACCCCGAGATCGCAAACCATCCGTGCTGGCAGTTCGTATGGGGCGACGACCTCGAACTAATCGACCTTGCCCCCGAAGCGGATATAGTCTTTATTGACACTTCGCACGCCTACCAACAAACCCTAGATGAGCTTGACGCATACAGCCCAAAAGCGCGCCAAGTGATCCTGTTGCACGACACCCAACTAGAGCAGCCCGAAGGGCTCATAAACCAGCCGCCGTTCCCTGTCAGGAAAGCGTGCCTAGAATGGCTTGACCGGAACCCCGGTTGGGATTGGGAAGAATTCGAGCACTGCTATGGCCTCGGTGTGATGAGGAGAATGACGTGACCATCACTAACGGGCTGCTAACCGCCCCCGAGTATGCTTCCTATACCGGGGCGGACGCGCCACTAGGGCTAAGGCTTACACAATGGGAAACAGCGATCGAAGTCGCTTCCCGTTGGGTTGAGCAGCACTGCGGACGCCAGTTCCACGAAACGGACACCGGGGCTTCGCCGACCCCATCAGCCCGCTATTTCGAGGCGACCGGCGACAAAGTCCAAATAACCGACTGTCAGTCTGTGACCATCGTCCAGACAGACACCTTGGACGACGGCACCTATTCGACAACCGTTCCCACATCCGATTATCAACTCCTGCCCGTCGGCGGTTTCGACGACTTGCTAGGCGTGTCGGTGCCGTATACGGCGATTAAGCAGACGGTGTGGGCGACTTGGCCTGTCGGGTATAGGGACCAGCCGATCAAAGTTACGGGCCTTTGGGGCTGGGCGGCTGTCCCGTCCGCGGTCAAACGGGCGACGGCGATCCTTGCCCAAGACTTGCTACGCGACCCCGAAACAAACTTTGGTGGCCTGGTAGCGCAGAGCGATGGGGTTGTGCTGGGGTCGCGTGTCCCGACGCGAACTATCACGCTTCTTGATCCTTATGTGCGGGCGGTCCGTGCGCCGGGGGTTCAGGTCGCGTGAACGTCGCCGAGATCCGCGAACAACTAGCGTCGGCGCTCAGCGAAGCTGATATGTACGTCGCCAAATATCGGAACGAACCAACAGACGGTTTCCCGCTGGCGATTATCAACGTCGATTCGATGATCGCTGACACGTTCCTCGATGGCTCTTACGCTCTGACGGTAACCGTCACGGTTCTCGTTTCGCGTGCTGATGTTCCTGACGGCTGGTCCCGGCTGGACCAACTGTTGTCGGATGACACGATCGGCGACGCGTTGCGTTCCGCCGAGTGTGTCGCGACAGTCGGCGCCTATGACCAGATAGGCGACGAAATCGAATACGACGCTGGCGTTCACATCGGTTTCACGGTCGCTGTTGAAGTGTTGGCCTGATGGGTGTGTCTAGTTCACCAGCGAAGTTTGTCTTGAAAGTTAACGAGCTGACAAAGGTTCCTGAGCGGGTAGCGTTGACCGCTGTTCGCGTCAACGCAAAAAACGCAGGGTCGAACGCCGAAAAGTCTGTTAGGTCCGCTACGAACGGTTCGGGGCGGCTCCGTAACGCAGGGGCGTTAGTTCGTGCGCCCGGAGCGCAACGCCGGGTCGTGGGCCGTAAGGGGGCACGGTTGCGAGTGTCTACGAGGGTCGCGCCTGGCGGGCAGTTTGCGACAATAAAAGCTCTTGGCCCGTGGCAACTTATCGAATATCCGACTGTGAGCCACGAGATCGGCCCCAGCGGCCAAACAAAAGATGTACTGGCCGGCCCTACGCTTTCCGGGCGGAAACTGAAATCGAAATCGGGACGCGCCGGGGCGAAAGGGCGCCAAGGTCGCGCTAAAGCATTACGGACCCCTTACGGGCTTAAACGGCGAGTGTACGTCAAAGGCACTAAAGGAAAGTTTCCGTGGCGTGCCGCCCGGCTAAAAACGTACCGTGAAGCGCCGCTAGCAATAAAGAAAGCGGCAACAGCCGAACTAGCAAAGGTGTTCCGATGAGAGCACTAGTGATTGAACCGGGGCCGGCTTTCTCGGTGCTCGACGTTCAACGCGGCATCGTTGCCGGGCTACGCCACAACGGCATCGAAGCGCACTCGTTCAACCTCGGCGACCGCCTCAACCTATACTGCAACGCAGAACTAGCCGTCGACGGCGAATATCGGAAAGCGTTTGAAAGCGAAGCAGCGTACGCCCTAGCGTCAGAAGGAATCCTGTCCGCCTGCTGGAAATACGGCCCCGATATTGTTGTCATGGTTTCATCGTTTTTTACCCCGCCGGCGATCTACGAAGCGCTCCGGGCACGAGGCGTACACGTCGTCCTTTGGCTGACCGAATCGCCGTACGAAGACGCCCGCCAAATCCCAATGGCACCCTACGCCAACACGGTCATAACAAATGACCCAACGAACCTAGACGACTTCCGGGCCGTGAACCCGAACACCCACTATATTCCGCACGGCTACCACCCCGAGATCCACCACAACCAAAACAGGACCGGCCAATACCCGTTTACGTTTGTCGGGACCGGGTATCCGTCACGGATAGAACTTTTCGAAAAAGTTGATTGGCCGTGCGAGCCGCTGTTCGCCGGTAACTGGCAGTCGGTAACAGACGACTCGCCGTTGTTGCCGTTCCTGCTATATGACCGCGACCAGTGCATAGATAATGACTCTGTCGCCGACCTATACCGGGCGTCGATCACATCTGCAAACATTTACCGTAAAGAAGCGATGTCCGACGACCTCGTAGCGGGATGGTCGATCGGCCCACGCGAAGTGGAACTAGCTGCGTGCGGCACCTATTTCGCTCGGGAACCTCGAGCAGAAGGCGACGACCTGTTCCCTATGTTGCCAGCATTTACCGAACCCGGCGAGCTAGCAGATATCGTCCGGTGGGCACTCAACCATCCCGACGAACGGTTTGCCGCAGCTCAACAGGCACGGGCCGCCGTTACGGATCGCACATTCAAAGACAACGCAGCACTACTTTTAAGGCACATCGGCTAACGTCGGTCCCTGAGGGGGGACAATTCTCCGGTAACCAATCGAATGCCGCGTTCCGGGGCGGCCCATCCCCTATAGGAGAACCCAATGGCGCGTATCAGCGGCAAAAACGGCATTCTGTATGCAAACATCACATCGGGCGGCACCGCCGAACCGATAGCGTTCCTTAACCAGTTCTCTATGGACTTCACGACCGATAAACAGGACGTGTCCTGTTTCGGTGACACGACAAAGCAGTACGTTTCCGGGTTCGCTGACGCGTCCGGGGCGTTTGCCGGTTTCTACGACAACGCAACCGCGCAGCTTTACACGGCTGCGATCGACGGCGTAGCCCGCAAATTCTACTTTTACCCGACGACCGCATCGACGGCACAGTATTGGTTCGGGACCGGGATTTTCGATTTCTCAATCTCGGAACAAACTTCGGGTGGTGTCGCTATCTCCGGTTCGTGGGCGGCGGCTACTGCTGTCGCCAAGGTAGGCTAACCGTCGACAAGAGGGGAAACTATGTGGACGCTCACTTTCGAGGATCGCAAACACCGCGAAAACGATTTGACGATCGGGCAAGCGGAACGCATCGAGGACATGACCGGCGAAAGCTGGTTGCGTATCGTCCCTTTGCGTTCCGCTAAACACGCCCGGTCGATCCTGGTCGTGATGCACGCAGACGCCATCGGCGAAGCCGACGACGTGGTAGCGGCACGCGTTAAAGCGTTGAAAATGTCAGACTTCCTGAAAATGTACGGCACCGAGGAAGATGACGTGCCGTCGATGTATACCGACGGAAACCCTCCGGCGGCGGACGCGCCCTAGACGGCTTCATTTGCCTATTCGCGCGTTCGCCGTGGTTCTGGCCTCCTGATGTGGTACGCAAACAGAAGCTCCGCGATTTGCGGATGCTGCTCGAGTCGATAAGTTAAGGTGGGTTGTGGCTGGAACCGTTGAACGCTTACAGTTCTTAGTCACGTCAGATTCGGCGCAGGCGCGTGGCGACCTCGGGAAACTGAACCAGTCGGCGTCGGCGTCGATGTCTGGCATCGCGAAGCTCCAAGAGGCGTTTAAGCTCGGCGCCGGCATCGGCGTCGGTACCACAGCGGTCGAAGGTGTTATCGGCGGTTTGCAGAAACTGGGCGGGTTCGCCCTGTCGCAGATGGAATCCGCGATTGGTGCCGCGTCGGATTTGCAACAATCCGCCGGCGCAGTGAAAGCAATTTTCGGTTCTGCGTCGAACACGATAAACGATTTTGGGCGTACGTCGGCGCAGTCTGTCGGCTTGTCAACGGCGGCTTTCAGCCAGAGCGCTGCGACGCTCGGCGCGTTCTTGCAAAATTTGGGTTTGACTAACGACGCTGCGGCTTCGACGTCGATTTCGTTGGTGCAAGTTGGAGCGGATCTAGCTGCGGCGTTCGGCGGCAAAACGTCTGATGCTGTCGCCGCTATCGGTTCGGCGTTACGTGGCGAACGCGACCCAATCGAACGATACGGGATCAGCGTCAAGCAAGCGGCTGTAGATGCACGGGTGTTGGCTTCTGGCTTGGACACGTCTACGCAGGCGGCGTTAACGAACGCTCAAGCTCAAGCAACCTTGTCTCTGATCCAAGAACAGGCCGGGAAGACCGCCGGCCAGTTTGGCCGCGAGTCTGACACGCTTGCGGGGCAGCAGCAGCGGTTCACCGCCGAACTAGAAAACGCACGCGCCGAGCTCGGAACTGCGTTACTGCCAGCCATGACCGAACTAGTCAAAATCGGTCGCGATCTGATACCGGTTATCGAAGGGGTAGCGCTCGGCGTCGGCCTAGTAGCCGAAGCAGCAAAAGACGCCGCCGAACCGGTCGGGAAACTAGCCGGCGTTCTCGGCGCCCTTGTGAAAGCGCTCCCCTCTAACCCTCTAAAGAAATTGTTCGGCGGGGGGATGAGTGACGAAGAATTTAATCGGCTTGTCGCCGAAGGGGAAGCCACTAAAGCTCTCGCCGATAAAGAATTAGAATTGGGGGAAAAGTCAAGGGTGGCGGCAGCGGGCACTAAACTTCTCGCCGATCAGATGACCGATTTGCAGAAAGCGTCGTCGGGGCTTCTTGGTTCGCTTATCGGCGCCGACTCGGCAGAATCAGCATTCTTTAAAACACTTGAAAGCGGCAGTTCTTCCGCCGGGTCAAGCGCAAAAAAGATTGAACGTGCTTACCGGTCTATAGAAGACGCGCAACGATCTTTAACAGATTCGCAAAAAGAACTAGAAGAATCGTTGATCGCCCGTTTTGTTGTCGGGTTGGGGGCAACGTCGGACGAAATTACGTTAGGTCAGATCGCGGAGCGTGATTCGACGCGTGGATTGGCAGACGCGAAACGTGATTTGGCTGACGCGCAGTCGCGGCTAAACAAGTTGCGCGAGGTTGACAAGGCCGGGCTCCTCGACGCCGAAGCCGCATATATTCAAGCTCAACGCGATTTCGTCGACGCCGAAAAGACCGGCGATATTGTGCAACTGAACCGGGCGAAAGCAGATTTGTTACGCACAGAGAAAGCGTTGGGCGAGCAGCGCGACCCGTCGGTTACCGGCGATTTGGCGCAAGCCGAACAGGACGTAGCCGCCGCTCAGGACGCGGTGACCACCGCAGAGATCGACGCGGTACGATCCCGTAAGGATCTAAACGACCTGATAAACAGCGGCAAGGAAGGTTCTCTGGACCTTGCCGAAGCGAACAAGCAGGTCGAAGCGGCGCAGCGACGCGTTGAAGGTTCGGAACGGGCGTTGGCCGACGCCCAGGACGCTCTGAACGAGTCGGCGTCGGGGCTCGGCGGCTCAGTCAAGAACGTAAACAAACAATTTGAGGACGGTTTGACCGCAGCCGACAAATGGTTGCAAAAACTTATAGACGAGAAAACCACCCCCGAAAAGTTTTCGGCTGCCGTCGCCGCCATTTATGGCAACCTAAAAAATGTCGCCGACCAGGCAGGCGAAACAGGCAACCTTGACACTTACCTTTCTAAGATCAGCGAAATTTATGCACAGATCAGGAACATTTCAGGGTTCGGCAATTTCGCGCCAGGCGGTTTCTCAAACGACCCGGCGAACGCGTTCCAATCACTCCCCGAAACAAAAATTGTTATGAATTTGAACGGCCGCGAATTCGGGGCGGCTGTCGTAGAAGGCTTGTTGGCTTACCAGTCAGCGAACGGCAGCGTTCCCATTAGGGTCACCGGATGAGTCTTTCGGCGACTTGCAAAGTATCTATAGCTTTTGCTGATGGCCCGTTGGTGGCGTCTCCGGCGTGGACGGATGTCACGGCGTATGTTCGTTCGGTTCGTACGAACCGGGGTCGCAGTAACGAGCTTGACGACTTCCAAGCCGGCACAGCGACAATAGTCCTCGAGAACACTGACCGCCGTTTCGACCCTGATTATGCTTCGGGGGCGTATTACCCGAACGTGAAGGTTCGCCGCCAAATCAAAGTCGAGGGTGTGTATTCGGCGACGACGTATCCGGTGTTCCGTGGGGTGGTGCAGTCATGGGGGCAGGATTGGCCGGTTCATAACCGCGACGCTACTTGCACAGTTCAAGCCGTGGATTTGTTCGGTTTGCTTGCGACATGGGATTTGCCCGAGTCCGCATATGAAACCGTTGTGCGTTCGCTGAACCCGACTAGCTGGTTTGATGTGGGTTCTACGGAACCGGCAGACCTGATCGGCCAATCAACTGTTTCTTATGGCGGGTTGAGGACAGAAGCCGCAGCGTTGGCAGTGGGCAGCACTGGGGCGTCGCGGCACGTTATCGACCCTTACGACGACAACGTGACGGTTTCGTCTGTCGCGTCTTTCGGGTTCAGCCCCAATTCGTCGAACAAAACGACTTTGGCGGCGTTCGTGAAGGTGTCCGACCTGCTTGAGTCGTACGACGGCGTCGTAGCGTTCGACGTGTCGCTATTGGCTGTCGGCGTAAGGCACAATTCGGGAACAGGTGTTTGCAGAGTCGGTGTGGCTTCGACCGGGCAGTTCGTCGGCTACGTTTCGACGTCGGGCGGTTCGGCCCAGGTTGGCGGAACGTCCGGCGAAACACTTGTAGACGGCTACCGGCATTATCTGGCTATGGTCCGCGACGGCACCGGTTTAACCCTTTACCTAGACGGTGTGTCGTTCGCTACCGCTGTAACCGGGTCCACTTCGTTTACCGTCCTAGACGGAACGATCGGGTCCGGGCCGTCTGGTCTGTCGATCTCGTCTGTTAGGCGACGCCACGATTTCATCATCGACGAACCGACGGTGTGGCATGGGGTAGCGTTAACGGCCGCGCAGTTGTTGTCGTTGTCCGATACCCGTGATGGGTGGGCAGCAGAAACCGCGTCCGCGAGAATTGTCCGCGTGCTCGATTTGTTAACGGTGCCGTCCGGGTTGTACTCGACTACTACAGCGTCGTCGTCTGTGGGTGCGTTCGTGGGCGGCAGCAACGCTCTCTCATATTTGCAGTCGGTCGCCCGTTCCGATCAGGGACGGCTCTTTGTGGACAGATCCGGTGTTATCACGTTCCAACCGAAAACGGCAGACATGGGCGGTTCCGCGTCGGTAACGTTCGCTGATGACACTACGGCGTCGTCGGTGCGTTACTCCGGGTTCGGCCTTGAGTACGACGACCGGCTGATTTATAACGATGTTGTTATCGCCGGGGTTAATTGTGAGGCAAAGAAAGAGAATTTGACTTCGATAGCGGCGTACTCGCAGCGGAGTTTGTCGCTTCGGACGCAACTTCCGACGACGGCGGCGGCTAGAGACGTCGCAGAAGCTACCGTGGCCCGGTATGCAGACCCGTCGACACGCGGCAAAGGTTGGAAAGCCCATCCGCAACGTGCGCTAAACGGCGTGTCTACCCTAGGGTATGCGACAGTTTTAGGGCGCGAACTCGGCGACCTTGTTTCAATTAAACGCACCCCGCCTGTCGGGACTGCGATAACGCAAACAGTGTCGGTAACGTCTATCGGCCACGATATAAACATTCCCGAAGGAAAATGGGATGTGTCTTTTACGGGCGCTCCCGCATACACAACAGCATCATTTCGTTGGGGTACCTCTAATTGGGGTGGAACGGATTATTGGTCGTGACTTATGGCATACAGTGACCCGCAAGGAACCCATAACCCGTCTACGGGGACTTCGCCGCCGGCGGCGTGGGGTGACCTTGTCCGCGATGATGTTGTGTGGCTGGCAGGCGATTCGGCTTCGGGTAACGGGAAACCGATGTGTCGTGTCTATAACTCGGCGGCTTTGTCTGTTGCCACGGCGACCTTTACGGCGTTGACGTTCAATTCGGAACGGTACGACGTCGGCGGCTGCCATTCGACGGTTACGAACACTGGGCGGCTTACCGCTCCGACGGGCGGCGCCGGGGTGTACCACATCTCCGGGCATATGACGTACGCCGCGAACGCGACAGGTATCCGCGAATGCCGAATCAGGTTGAATGGCGCAACATATATTGCGGCACTATCAGACACGGCGCTTTCTGCGTCCGGTGATCATTCTATGACGGTGTCGTGTGATTACAAATTGGCTGCCGCTGATTATGTTGAACTTGTGGCGTATCAATCGTCGGGCGGTTTATTGAATGTAACCAATTCGGCAAACATCACCCCCGAGTTTTCGTGGCATTGGGTTGGTGTCGGGTAATGATCGCCGCATATTGTTTGCCGGGCGCCGACCCTGACCTGGCGGAACCGTTCGCGACGCGTTTGTCTGTGCTGCTCGAGCGGTTCGGCGGCAGGCTTATGGTGATGTCCGGGCGGCGCAGCTACGCCGAACAGCAGCGGCTGTATGCCGCCTATCTGGCAGGCGGGAACCTTGCCGCTAAGCCCGGCACGTCGAACCACGAGCGGGGCTTAGCGGCCGACCTAGACCGCACCGACGGCGCATCGCTGCCGTGGGTGGACGTTCACCGTGTGGCGGCAACCGCCGGGCTATGCTTCCCTTTGTACGCTGCAGGGCTAGGCGAACCGTGGCACGTCGAATCAGATCCGACATGGGTCGACCCTACCGAGGAAGTGCTAGACATGACCCGACAAGAATTAGCGGAAGCGTTCGGCGGCAGCCTCGACACCGAAGGCCGGATTGTTATTCCGCTCGCAGACGGCAACTTGTACCCGGTCGGGAACATCCTCGGTTTTATTCACGGTGAGTTGACCCGCCCGGATCTGTTGTTGGCGCGTATAAAGATTGCGCTCGGCTCGTGACCGCCGCTTATGTGCTATCGGAGACGTCGGTGCTTGTTCAGGTCGGGGTTGCCGCGGGTGCGTTGTCGGCGATCATCGGTCTTGTTTACGTCATCGCACGGGCGGTCCGGTCGGTGCAGGCGGTTAGCATCGCTGCGATCTCTGCGGCGGTTGACTCGTCCCGCACCGGGCACCTTGTCGACTATCACCTCGGCCCGAACGACGGCACGATCCCGCTGCACAAGCGGGTCGACCGCATCGAAGTGCAGGTCGAGTTGCACCGCCAGACCGAACCGAAAGGGCATCCATGATCCGCAACGAAGCCACACGGGCCTACCTGTACCGAATCCTCCTCACCGTGCAACCGCTCGCGATCGCGTACGGGTTGACGACTTCCGAGCTCGCGGCCCTGTGGGTGTCGGCCGTGTCGGCGCTGCTCGGTTTCGCGCTCGCGACGGCGAACACTTCGACGCAGCGATGAGCGCGCCCGGCGTCCGTAACCTGTCGATCGTGCATCGCGACAGTTACGCGCACACGATCACGATTGTGGACGCTAACTCTGCGCCGGTTGTGTTGACTGGCAGGACTTATGATGCGCAGATCCGAGCGCAGCCGGCGGAGTCCGGCACCGCCGACGCGGCGTTCACAATTAGCCTCACGAACTTGGCGACGGGTGTCATCGTGATCACGTTGACGGTCGGGCAGACCGGGGCGCTTATCCCCGGCCTCCCATACTTTTGGGATCTGCAAGAAACGGTGACGGCTAGCACGTTCAAAACGACGATCCTTGCGGGGCGCGTGTCTGTCGTTCAAGATGTGACGGTCTGACATGGCGGCCGACACGACGACAGTGCGTTATGTCGCCGAGTCGACGACGGTCGAGGTGGCTGCGGCGACGACGGTTGTGCAGACGGTTGACTCTTCGACCGTTATCGCTACGGGGTCGACCGGACCCGCTGGCGCTAACGGCGCCACGGGCGCGCAGGGTCCGCAAGGTGACAGCGGTGCTCGGGCACGCCAACACGCATTTGTTTCGACCGGTTACGGCACCGACTACTTCGGCTCCGCTCCACTCGGGACCGCTACCACGACCGCATTGTGGATCATCAAGAAGATCGCGCTAAGCAACGCAGGGGCGGCGACCGTGACCACCGCGACGAACGTCCAATGGGTCAACTACCTGACCGCCACCTACACCTAAAGGATTCTTGCCATGCTTATTCAGAAAGCTGTTCCGTATGAGGCAGCCGATGGCCGCAGCTACCGGTTGTGGTCGGTGTCGCTCGCCGTGTCAGCGATCGGTTCCGGCGAAGAAGTAGCGGTAGCTATGCGCCTCATTCCCGCACGTCGGACAACCGTTGGCACTGTCGTGTTGTGTACCGACGAGGGTTGCGAGCGGGCGGTGTCGACGACCACTTCGGCGAACCCTCGTGCCGATGAGTTGTCGCGGATTCTCGGGGCCACTGTCCGTGCGTTCATCGAAGCGGCAGGCATCTAATGGCGACAAGATGGGCGGTCGCGTCGGGGTTGTGGTCCGCGGCCTCGACATGGGACGGGTTGACGACTGTCCCCGCTTCTGGTGACACGATCCACGCCGACGGCAAGACGGTCACGATTGACGCGTCAGTCAACGTGGGCGCAGGGACACTAAACACTACTCAGCGTTCGGGCGGGACTGTAGGCGGACAATTCGTCCTGAATACCGGGGTGGTCGTTACCGCTGCGACGTTCACTGCTGGGACGTCCGGGGCGTCGACCGCCGGTTGGTTGTTGTCGGGTACTGCGTCGGCGACGCTCACCGGGAACCTTGCCGGGGGAGCGACGGCAAGCGCTTCGGTCGGGGCGTTCCACTCGACTTCGTCGGGCACGTTGACCATCAACGGCAACATCACTTGCTCGAACACTGGCAACCCGAACGCGCTAGTGTGGATCGCCGGTACAGGGCATTTGACCGTCGTTGGGGACGTAGGCGGCACGGGAGCGGCAGCGAACGGCAGAGCAATCACGTTCCGGTCCACCGGCAATCTGTCAATCACGGGCACCGTTACTTCGGGCACAACGAACGGCACCTACGGCGTCGAGTTGTCGACATCTAACCCGGCGTCGGTGACCATCATTGGCGCTGTCACGGGCCGAGGGAACTTGGCTCAGGCGGTCGTGGTGAACACCAACCCGAGTGCGTTTACGATTACCGGGGCGGTGACCGCAGGGTCCGGCGCTCAGGCGGTGCTCATCTCTAACGCCAGTTCGCCATGCTCGATCACCGGGACAATTACCAGTGTCTCCGGGCAGTCCGCTGTCGAGTCGATCCTCGGCGGGTTGTTGACGATGACCGGCCCGTTCGTCACTTCCACGCAGGATCGGCAGATGCCGTTCTACGCGAAGAAGGTGGCGTTGTCGCCGATCTTGAACAACTACTTCGAGTTCAGGGACACGACCGGCGCGCACGGCACAGCGGTACGTTTGTACTCGTCCGATTCGCTCGTCGATGTGCCTGTCCCCGCTAACGTCCGCACCGGCACCATCTACGGTGTCCTCACCGGAACGTGCGCTGTACCGGCCGCATCGTCGGTTGCTTACGGGGTCGCAGTGGACGCCACAACCGGCACCGCACTACTCACCCCCGCCGCCGCCGCCGCCGCCGTCTGGGACTACCTGCGAGCCTCAGCGACCACCGCAGACTCGATGGGTCAACGGCTAGCGAACACGGCAACCGTCGACTCGACCGGCGCACAACTCGCAGCCCTGTAACTAGGTTTCCGTCCCCCCTGACGGAACGCAGACACGCCGTTACCCCCCTCGGCGGCGTGTCGTGCCGTAACGCCCCCTAGTCTTCAGACTGGGGGGCGTTTACGCGTCTATGCTGCGACCGGACCAGGAGGGGCGACATGACACCACACGAGCTAGCGGAAGCGTTCGGCGGACAACTTGACACCAAGGGGCGCGTGGTGATACCGCTTGCCGACGGCGAGCTGTATCCGCTCGGGGACATCTTGGGCTTTATTCACGGCGAACTGACCCGCCCCGATCTGCTACTCGCGCGGGTTGTCGCAGCGGTCGGACGGTCGGCGCCGGCGCCGATCCCGTACCCGGTCCCCGCACCGGTCCCGAAGCCGATCCCTGCTCCCCCACCTCCCATCCCCGCACCGATCCCCGCACCGATCCCCGCACCGATCCCCGCACCGATCCCGACGCCCGCAGGGTCGCCGATCGACAAAGAGTTTGCGGCACGCTACTCGACCGGGACCGGCACCGCCACACAATATGTGGCACTCACTGGAAACGACACCAACGCTGGCACCGCCGCCGCCCCGAAACGTACCGTCCTCGCCGCCGCTCGAGCACTCACCGTAGGCGGAACCGTCTACGT
>Ga0209596_1001283_pt1 | contig 21931 bp, 18 predicted proteins | sample M_130807_MF_Meta_FD_187314 | JGI IMG/M metagenome (GOLD analysis project Ga0209596, IMG submission 187314) | Freshwater microbial communities from Lake Montjoie, Canada to study carbon cycling - M_130807_MF_MetaG (SPAdes) (version 2) | ecosystem: Environmental > Aquatic > Freshwater > Lake...
ATTTGTAATCGTAGCGTAATTACTCGTTAAAGTTCCGCTCAAGCTCGCGATTGAAGCGTTTAACGTCGAGCCAGTTGACGCAAGATTTGTAATCGTAGCGTAATTACTCGTTAAAGTTCCGCTCAAGCTCGCGATTGAAGCGTTTAACGTCGAGCCAGTTGACGCAAGATTTATTGCTGTAGCAAACGCTCCAGTTTCGGTGGGTCTCACTACGGACCCCGTCACTACAATGTTTCCGCTAGAGTAAACTGCGCTTAAAAAGTTTCCACTACCCACTGCAAGAAAATTTCCATCCGTCTTAATGGTGGAAGTAGAACTTCTATAGAGGTTGGCGTTATTGTCTAGCCCAAAAGTCAAACCGCTTGCAGGGGCAGTGGAACCCGCTTCACCAACTGATAAGAGGCTGATTGGAGAAACTGTGCCAATACCAACATTACCACCAGCTTTAAATATAGATAGTCCACCAAGGCCAGCGGATAAAACGATGGAATTAGGGTGAGATGAAAGCAAAAGCAAATCATCAGAAAGACCACCAGTGATAGCGGAAGCTAATCCAATCTCAGCTTTCGCGCTTAGCCCTTTGTAAAATTGTATTTCTGAACCTGCGCCATTTCCTGTGCCTCCTACTAATCTAATGTTAGCCGTGTTTAATGAACCACTATTTTCCACATGCAATCTCGCAAGAGGGTTAGTCGTCCCTATGCCAATATTCGTTCCATTGTCGTATATCCTTCCAGTAACTAATTCTTTAGACGTATTCCAACGAGGAACATAATGTTGCGTTCCAGATCCAGAAAGAAAAGTTTGAATTTGATAACCGCTTAGGGAATTGATCTTAGCATCAAGAGTTGAGCCAGTTGACGCAAGATTTGTAATCGTAGCGTAATTACTCGTTAAAGTTCCGCTCAAGCTCGCGATTGAAGCGTTTAACGTCGAGCCAGTTGACGCAAGATTTGTAATCGTAGCAAACGTAGTATTCGCATAACCGCTAAGAGTATCGACCTTAGCATTCAACGTCGAACCAGTTGACGCGAGATTTGCTATAGTAGCGTAACCACCCGTTAAAGTTCCGCTCAAGCTTGTGATTGAGGTAGTCAAGGTTGACCCAGTTGACGCGAGATTCGTCGCCGTAGCAAAGACTCCAGTTTCAGTAGGTCTCACTACGGATCCCGTCACTACAATGTTTCCGCTAGAGTAAACTCCGCTTATGAAATTACCACTACCCGATGCGTAAAAATTTCCATCCGTTTTGATGGTGGAAGCGGCGCTTCTATATAAATTAGATGCAGGATCAACACCAAAAGTTAATCCATTAATTGCGACGGTAGACCCAGAAGCTCCAATCGTTAATTTTGAAATTGGCGTTGTTGTTCCTATTCCAACGTTAGAACCAGATTCAAATATCGGAGCTGTTGTATTAGCCAGAGTATCACTTGTAACAAATTTAGATAAAACACCAGGAGTTCCCACTCCAGATAAATAAGCCCCAGTAGTCTTTGTCCAAAAACCACTTATTTTTATATAAATAATTAAAGAATCAGAGCAATAATAAGTTGCCCCATCCATTACTTGAGTTAAAAGAATATCTTTTTCAGACTCTAAACCGTAAAATTTATCTCCCGCATACCTTGTTATTGCCATAAATTAATTCCTCACCCTTTTATAGATTACACTTCTTTGCTGAATAGGAGACGCAATCGTGGCTGGGCTTTCTGATATGTATTTATACAAGAAAGAATTGTAATTTTTATATACTTGAGTTGATGTTAATTTTGTTTTATAAATTGCTATTCTATAAATGTATCCTTCAAAATAACTAGGGATTAGAGTGGTTGTCGGATAATCTCCGAAGCAAGTTTTAGCATCGAGATCGTCTGTTAAAGTTACGACGTCAGCATCGTAAACAAAATTAGAAAAATTTTTCGGTTTACCTAATTTAGTTTGAAAATTATCATCAGTAAAATTTAAGGTGTCTTGATTTGTTATATTAGCTATCAAAGAATAATCACCGAAAGACGGCGAATTAGATCTATAGATATAATACCCTATTGCTTGATCTACGATTTCCCAAGTAAGTTTTGTTGATTTTCTTAATTGACTACTCGTGGAAGAAATGGTTGGTGAAGCTTTTGATTCTCCGTTTGATGAGTAAGAAGATATGCAATAAAAATTAGTATTATTATTAAAGGAGCCAACATTACCGACGTTACCGACGTTCCCTGCGGGAGCCGCCGAGCTTGTTGCTAGAAATTCCGACGGAAATTCAAGGGCTGTTAAAACGATGACCGTTGTAATTCGTCCATTTAAATAAACGTCAACTTTTAAATCGGTAGCGAATTGTGCATTTACAGTAATTACTACATTATATAAAGTATTAAGCTCAATAACTCCGTCAGAATATCCATATAAAATTTTACCATTAGGAGAAGTGAAGCTAAAATAAATTTCCTTGCCCTGAACGAAAATCAACTGAGGAGACCCCTGGTATTCTAGGAATAGACCACTCGAAACGGCACTAGACCTAGAGAATAAATAAGCCGCTTTGAAAGACGCAGCTGTTTGCTTGAACCAAAAATCATAAGACTGAGTGGTCGAGCTTCCTATTGAAAAAGTTTTTGATGTATTATATTTTAAATTTATGTCAATTACTCCGCCATTTGATGAATTAGTTTTATTTCCGAATAAAATGAAAGAATCCGAATCGAACATTGCATGTGTTAAATTTGCATTGTTATTTCTGGCGGTTAAATCAAGCAAGGAGTTATAAGCGGTCCTAGAAGATGATGTAAATTTTGTTGGATGAATGATTCCTCTGAACATGGGTTTATTTTTTTCGAATTGCATGTTCCTATATAGAATATATCCACCGCTTAAATTAGGCGCCGACAGTTCAGACCTCGTCGGGTCAAAACACACAGCATACGATTCTGTAGTGACGGACGAGCCAACATTACCACCATTGCCGCCATTACCACCACAGCCTCCGTTGCCAACGTTTCCGACATTCCCAACGCTATAACTGCCTAGAATATTTATTTTACCGCCGAAATAAGAAGACCCCACCTTCATGGAGTTATAATACAAGAGCAATGGAGCGTTGTAAGGAACTGTAAAAGCAGCGTAACCATCGAACCCTCTATTGCCATAGTAAGAAAATCCATTAGTATAAGAATTTGATTCGCCGCCCGCGTTTGGAATTGTAGATAAGTAAATTTGATCGTCTAAATTAGAAGAGTTAGTTTGAGAAAAAATATAACTATAACCTTTATACAAATTCAAAGTCGGGCTTTCGCCGGTGCCGATTTTAAAACTGTCACTAGAGCCAGTTCCGTAGTAAGGGTGCAAAGCTGTTTTAGCCGAAACGCTTACTTCGTAATAATTTGCGAAATTAACTACTCTGTCCGAGGAGGAAGGGACGTAAACTTTTTGTTTAAAATTCTGCCAAGTCCCTTTACTGTTCGCGTCGTAGCTGCCAGTTATAGTAGCGAAAGATCCAGTAAGATTAGGGGTTAAACTTACGACAGGAAACGACCCGGTTCTCGGGTGACCTGTCGAAACGTAAATATCAGTAGAGATAGAATAAGTTTCTCCCCTAACGATATTTATAGTAAAACCGTGTTTATTACTAAAAGAATCTGTTTGAGTTCCTGTGAAATTGTATTTATAAATGGAATCAGTTTGAAGATAAGGTCCGGGGGCGTTATCAAAAAAATTACCTTGACCATTTAAATTCTCTGAGTAATTTAATTTATAGAATGATCTTCCAGTGTTAGAATAAAATGGAGTAATACCAAAACCTTCATAAGAAATTTTAGCATTTCCGGCGCTAGACTCAGCAAAGTCGCAATAATAAAAATCAGAAAATCCGCTAGTATTTAATGTTAAACGTCCAGCAGATACTTGATCAATTGAGCCACTTGTTCTAGTGAATTCCACATACCCAGTTATCTTTTGAGAGCCTGCTGGAAAAAGAACAGGGTTTTGGGTATGAATAAATGTTCTATATTTTCCGCCGCCACAATAAGATTCAGAGTCAGAGTTATAATATGTGCCAGAATACTGAACGAATCCCGGTGGTTGATAAAATAAATTAATTGTAGGCTCTCCAGCGTAAGAATTTGCAAAAACATCATACAACAAAACACAAGAATCACGTCCGGCATCTATTGATCCATATACAGTTCCCATATTAGTAAGCTCCTGTATAAATCATAGAAGAAATGATGCATTCTATATTATTCGGTTGCATAAGCTTAGTAACGAAGAAGTCTCCCGTGATAGTGCCTAAGCCACTAGCGTAAAAAGGATTCTGATCTATAAATTGAGTAAATAATATTCCATGTTCACCTCCGGGATTTGTATAGTTACCAGTATACGGAAGGATATCTATTTGTTTAAATCCAATTCTATTAGAAAAAGTTTTTGTTCCTAAAATTGTTTGACTGTTTGAAATTAAATCTACAAAATTACTACCAGTCGTTGCAAAATTAGTTTCTAAAGAAGCTATTCTAGAATTTAAATTGCCACTTACGGTTGATATTTTTGTATTTAATTGGCCGCTTGTTCCGGTGACGATGATGGTCATAGCGGCTCTTTCTCCGCTTAATGCACCGCTTACCACCGGCTGAAATCCGGTTGCTAAAAACTGAGCGTATATAGCTTGATCAGAAACTCCGGAAATACTAACTATAGCAGTATTTAAATTCCCGCTTAGAGTCGTTATGCGAGCTTCTAAATAAGTCCCGCTAGAAGCTGTCGAGCTACTTAAGACTCCGCTAACGGAATCTATCTTAGAGTTTAGCGTCCCGCTAGACGTGTATAATTGACCACTTAAAGATGTAAAGCTGCTGTTAGAAGAAATAGAAGATAAATATCCAGATGGATTTCCAACGGGGTAATATTTGGGATCCGTAACCCCTACTATGTATCCAGATAATTCAGGTTGATCTATTTGCTTAAGTCTAACTAGATTAGCCATTAAATGAAATTACACTAGATCATCTACCTTCGGATAAAATGCGCAGAATATCTTTTGAATTTTTTTGCTTTTTTTCTTTGGTCTTTTTGGGAGTGATGAACGAGGATGAGTGTCTCATGAATTCTCTCTGTAGTCTTGATATCAAAATTTCATGATTATCAATCGGCAAAATTCCAATTTTTACAGCATGAGCGTGGATGTCTGTTCTGTTTAAAGAATTTAAATAATTTTTATATTCTTCAAAATTATTCGTTCCGTATTTACCTAAACCAGTATCTCCCCAAATTTGATCTAGTGTTGTTGGGGTGCCTTTTTCTTCTTTAGCGTCTGTTTGAGTTAAATCTTGTAATTTAATTTTTTTGCTCATATATTCTAAAGAATTATATATAAAAAAATTGATAAGTCAAACAAAAAACCCGCCGGATTTCTCCAGCGGGTTGTGTCGTTTTATATTAAATTAGACGATAATACCGCTCAACGCACGAGCGTCGATACAGATACGGCCTTCTTCCAACGAGCCATAGAAGCCAACCTTGTCGGTTCTTTGGAGGAATTGGTCATCAGGTTGGACAGCAAATTGTCCACCGTTTTCAGCTCCGGTAGCAACAGCGCGAATCAAAGCTCCCTTGGAGTTATCTACGCCGACTAGGATTTGATGAGTGCCCGGGGCAAAAGTCGCAGAGCCGTCCGAAAAAGCAATTGATTCAGAGGTGTAATTATCGAACAATGTGTTGTATTTCTTACCTACACCAAGCTCAATTAGCTCGATAATGTTCACGCCGTAAATCTCTTGCATTCCAGCGTTACGATAAATCTCTTCTCTCATATTGTCGGGAAGAGCGATTGCGGATTCGGAAGCTCCAGAGGTATTCACAGTCCTAACGCCACCGACGGTGTTAAGCGGATTGTAAGCGAAAGCGCGAATCTTCTCTTTAATTTCGGGAGAGACGTAAAGATCTGTCAAACCGTTCGATTCGCTAGAAGTTCCGCCAGCCCAAGATTCGTTAATTCTCTTAATGCGAGTCATTAATTTGTTAAGGTCGTCAATCTTGAACTGACCTATTGTTCCAGCAGGGAGGTAGTGTTTAAGAGCGGACCCACCGGCGGGAGTAGTCGAAGCCTCGCCGAGAGCCTTCAAAACAACTGCCCAAGCGTTACGTTCTTGCTTAACCAAGACTTCTTGAGCCATGCGTTCAACCAGCTTAGCAATAACGTCCAAGCGGGCTTGCCGAGCGTAACGTTTGTTGATCGAAACGGCGCTGTCGAGACGGTAAGTGGCGATCTTGACCTCTTGAACGGCAGACACATCTTGCGAAGATGGAAGCCCACCTGCGAGAGTCTGAGACCAGACGCTAACGTATCCGTTATTCAATTCGTTGTAATACAGATCGAGAGGGTAACTTGGGGAATCGTTCTCATCAAACGGTGCGTCGGTATAAATCTGAGACGCTGTGCCGGCTTGCAAGATGACTCTTTGGATTACTGGCCCAAGGAATGCAGCAAAAGCTTCAGAAGCTTCAGCAGCAACTAGTCTGTTTTTGGAACCTAGAGCCTTAATCAGCTCAATTTGTTCGGGTGTATTTTTAAGTTTAATTCTCATGTTGATTCCTTATATTAGAGTGCCAGTTTGATTAGAGTTTCGCCATTTGTGTCAGCGGCTCCAAGGAACTTGCCGATAGCAATGTTTGCAATGACGTTCCCAGTAGAAGCCGTGACTTGTCCCGTTAAGCCAGCGTAAGCTGTTCCGCCAGCAGTAGGAGTTCCAGCAACGTTTTGAACCAAAAAGATACCTCGAGTAACGACTGGAACTGCTTGCCCAGGAATCACAGCTTGCATTTCAGCAGCTTTGCGAGGATTGTATTTTAGGAGTTCACCATTTTCGTCAGCGTCTTTAACGTCGAAAAGCATCATCCCAAGGGGAGTCTCGCCACTCGTGCTCATGACGACCTTAGCGATAACTCCGTAGCGTTGAGAAACGACATTCGTAGGAGAAAGAGTCCCTGCGGACCCTATAAAGTCAATTCCGCCACCGAGGATTGCTCCCGTGTCGTAATTTTTCCAACCAGTAGCGACTTTAACCAAAGTTCCCTTGATGACGCTAATCGAGCCAGCGGTAAGTCCAGCTGTATCGTATGAAAAGAGATTTAGAACATCATGTTCGTCGTAATCTCTAAGACCTCTTAATGTATAAGCCATATATTTTTCTTTGTTTTATTTATTTACTATTATCCAATTACGAAACTATCGTAATTAAAAGCTTGTTTATATTTGTTGTAAAACGAGTCTTCGGAAGCTGTCGAAGTCATAGGCATGTCAACGGTAGCTTTTTCAGCTTTATCCGTGACTTCTTCTAGGACTCCCGCTACGGAAGATTCAAGTTTTTGATCAACGTTTGCAGTCTCTATTTGAGCTACCCATTCAGAAGCTTTAGCCGCTTCTTTGCCGCATTTGCAATCTCCAGAGCAATCACATTTTGCGCTTGATTTGCCCTTTTTCTTCAAAAAGATTGCCATTTTATTTTTATAAGCCGCGAAAGATTCATCGCTCAGAGCCGAGATGTCTTCTGCCAAAACCTTTCTGACATCGTCGCTGAGTTCGTATTCGGACTCTAGATTGCCCATTCTCTGATTGAATGTTTCTTGAGCAAGTATTTTAGTATGCTCTAATTGAAGGAAGCTAAAAGAGCTTTTCAAATCTTCTATTTCTTTTCGGAGAGCTTCTTGGGAAAGGCTCAGAGAAGTATTCTTCTCTTCAGCAGCTTTGAGAGAAAGTTCAACTGAATTTTTTTCAGATGCAAATTTTTCAGAAGCTTGCTTTAGTTCCTGTTCGATTAGATCAGAAATTTGAGAAGCCGTAGCTTGCTTCAAATTCTCATCGGTGATGTCTTTGGTGCTTTGTATTTTCATAACATTATTATCTATATCTTTATTTACATTTAAATTTTCTATTTTGGAAATATTTTCTTCTAAAATTTCTTCTTCGTCTTCAAGTTGGCTCACCGCAACGCCTAAAACGTCAGCAGCGGGATTTTCCGTTAGCCCCACTCCAAGAGGGACGATGGCTCCAATTACTTTTCTATAAATTGATTTATTTTTTTCGACTTTCCCACTGCCACCTAGGCATTTCAGATTAGATTTTAATGATTCAATCTCGGAGGCCTCAGATACTTCAGAACCATCTTCTATGTTTTTAGAGTCTCCATCTATAAGGATTAAATTATAATCATGAAAACCCAACTCCCAACTCGCGCTAATCTTTAAATAATTAGAGCTAGTAGGATCATTTGATTCTTCAATTTTGTCGGCTAGTGCAGGGTTTGCTGTTCTCCAAATGACTCCGCCAAGGGTAATATTAAATGGGCTTTTAAAATCAACTACTTGATCTTCTGTTAACGGAAGATCGGATCCAAACTCACTAAACCCAGCGGTTAAAATAACACCAATGATTCTTTCCCTATTGTGCTCTAGGTTAATCGGCTTGTTTATGAAGTCCTTGTAAGACGCGATGGCCGCCCTACTGTCGAGAACGTCACCATTTTTATTAACTCGATTCACAACAGCAGCGTTAAACGCTACGGGCAGTAAATCTACATTTTTTTCTGTGTCAATGTGAGGTATAAAATTCCCAATCTCCACCAAAGAAGCTAAAGCTAAATAAATATCTTTTTCTTCAGAAACTAGGGGCCTCAAAACAGAACTGAAAGTCGTAGTATATTTAAATTCCATAATTAAATTTCAAACCAAGTGTGCGGTTTGCCCTTTACTGGAGATATATATAAATCATTAAAATTTTTAAAATCAAATTCTAAATCAAACTTCTCTATATCTTCTTTGGCTTGGATCATGCTGATCTCTTCGTCTTTTTCCTCCAGCATCTTATTGACGCAGGCCATAGAATAAGTGTTTATGTCAACAGTCTCATTTTTGATATAATTATTAGCGCCGACGCAGTAAGCTTGAATAACTTGATTTAAGGTGAACTTTTTAGGGCTCGAGCTGTTGTGGCTTTGAACTTTAGCTTTTAAGGCGGCTAAGAGTTTTAGAGAGAAGTCTACGTAGAAATCTGAAACCTCAGATTTCTCTTCAACGTTTTCTTGCTCAAGCTCTAACTTCATTTTATTTATATTGTATTATCTTATTTAAGTTACACTTTTTATATTTATTTTTGACTATGATTTAGAATTGCCGCCGAAAATATATCTACGGAATGCTTTTCTGAGATGTTTTTAAGCAAAGACAGCCTTTCCGCGTCGTGTTTTTGAGATCCTTCCGCGTAAGGTTTGATCGAGGCGTCCCAATTCGCGCTGTTCTCATTCATTACAATGTTTTTGCTAATCTCTTCTACTATCGCTTTTTGCGCGCTGTTTAAAGATTTCTTTTTGTGCTTTTTCTTTAAAAAATCTTCTACTTTCGCGGAAAGGGATTCGTATTCCTTGAAAGCTTTAGATATTTTTTCCATAGAATAAGACGCTATTGCTGGAGCTTTGGAATTTCCTCCGGTAGGCGAAACGTTTTTAGTTGTTTGCGGTGCGGTTGCTCCCTGCGGTCTACCTGTATTCATCGCGGCTCCATCCGCTTTCCCTCCGTTGACCGGCTGATACAAACCCTCGTCCCGATACGTTTTAAATTTCCTTTGCGACTCTAGAGACTCGTCTGGCTCCGGAAGTCTTCCAGTTTCGATAGATTGGATGCCTTCTTCAGGAGTTAGGACCCCTAATTGAACTAGTTGCGCCGAGACTCTATCCCAAACCGAACTGTCTTTCAGGTCGATTTCTTCGAAGTGAGGCGTCGGGAAATTCTTAAATCCTAAATTTTTGCACAGACGCTTAACTTCAGGAATCAAAAAGTCATTAAGAAAAGCTTGTCTGCCTTGGTTCAATCTTTGTATAAATATATTAACTTTAATGCTTGTGCTTGAGAACTTCTCATCTCCGATCAAGATGTTATTTAATCCACTCTGGATATCTTCATTGACAATTTGATATTTTTTAGGATCTAATATACCCGCGATATCAGGGATAACGAATTCAGCTTTTGTTGTGAAATCAGACACGAGAACTTTTCCAATAGATTGATTTTGGAAAAGAGCTTGCATAGCTTCGATGTTCTTTTGATTAATATTTAAAGCACCGCTCTTAAGCTCGCTACCCATCGTAATCAACAACACAGCTTGTTGAGTAGTTCGAGTGAGAGCCATGTCCATCTTCTTCATTTCCTGCTTCCAGTTAATGTCTTCCAAAACTGGAAAGCCCATAGGCACCGAAAACGGTTCATAGTCTTGTTTTTTGTAGAATACAGCAGCTACCTTCTCTGGATTTAATGGAATAGTTATGAAAGCTCCAGCTCCTGAATAAATCTTTTTTTGAATATTTAGCCTATTATCTTCACTTAGGCTTTTTAAGACTTCTCTGTCTTCGTCGGTTGTCGGGTTTTTTAACCTTTGATATTCGTAGTCTGTTAAAATTTTATAATAAACACCCCCAGTAAATGAAATGCTTCCTCCGTATTGAATGTCTGCCGGATTCAATATCATATACTTAGCGGGCAGATCAATTTTAGAATTAATCATCTCAGGAGCATCACTACCAAATACTTGAGTGATCTTTAAAATATCTTCTTGCTTTACTTTGTAATCAAATCTATATACAAAGACATTCCCAGACCTATAATATTCTCTAAAGAACTTATCTATAAAATTAGAAATATTAATTTTCTTAAATAAAGCTTGTAAAAATTCTCTTGATTTTTTATTACCTCCAGTAAAGTAAAGATCGCTACAGGAAAATTCCGTCATCAAATCAATAACATTTCTAAAAGAAGAAAAATTATAATAAGCTTTTTGACAGAGAATGACAGCGTCTCTGACGTCTAAAGAACTTTTATTACGATTGGAGTAACTATATTTGAAAGGAACCAAACCGTAATCTATATTATGAAATCTATCTGTTCGCTCTATGATTCCAGAAACGTTTCTCCTAGAAGGTGTCGTAGCGCTCGCATTCGCGTAAGCGGTCATCATAGGTTTAATTTCTTCTACCTTTTTCTTTGTCATATAATCATTAAATAGTTTCCGCTTCTAAAGATAACCCCAGGAGGTAATCCTCCCGTTTGAGCTTGAGTTGGTAAATTCGGAAGAGAAACGTATCCCGACAACCCGCTTAACGTGATCGATTTTCTACTCGAAAGACCAAGAATCAAAGACTGATCGTTAAAAAGTTCTATCATTGGGAAGCCGGCAGAATTCGTAACGGCCCATAAAGAGCCATCAGTTCCAGTCTCGAAAAAGCTTACAAATGTACCACCTGTGCCCACTATAGACACGACCCCAGATGAAGCTACGACAGATATCGACGTAGGAGCTAGTAAGCCACTAAAACTCACTTTTGTAGTCGTGATTTGCGAATCGAAAATTTTTGCACCAGTAAAATGAAAATTTGCGCCGCTAACTATACTATTCACATTACTCGCACTAGATGATGCTGAAATTTTAGTATTTAAAACTCCAGAAATTGTATCCACATAAGATTGGAGATAACCACTATTTGTGTTTATTTTTATATCCAATACTCCACTAGCTCCACTAATAGTTGATCTAAGGTTACCGCTTGTGGTAACAACGTAACCACTTAAACCGCTAATGGAAGATTGCAAACCAGAACCAGAAGAAATTAATCTTGTTGATAACGCACCACTTACTCCATCTGAATAAGTAGCAATATATACTCCTGTTGCTATAATTCGAGTATTTAAGACCCCTGAGACGGAATTTATTGTATTATTTACAGTGCCAGTAGCGGTAGTTAAATCGCTTTGTAGTAAATACCCTGAAGGATTAGTTAGTTTAGGATAATAGTTCGCCCCTCCGACTTCTGTAAAAAAGCCAGAAAACTCAACTTGGTCTACTTGTTTTCTCCTTACTAAATTCGCCATGCCTATATCGGATTACACTAAAACATCACGGGGGTGAACGTAGAGGGCTCTTCCACGTTTTGCTTCATCATTTCATTATAACATTTTACGCCCCAATTAGCTAATAGAAGCGCGGAGTAATTATCTTTCCTAGCTCTCGTCGCTGAAGAACTTCTCCTCAAATGCTGAGGTAAATCAAAATTTTGGCTCCCTCTAGATGTCGTCGAATACTCTACCAAAGAACATTGTTTTTTTGTTTGGTAAATAAAATCATCTTGATGCTCTAGAAAATCCAAAGGAGACCAGTCAGATTTGTCGCCAACAAAAATCAAATCATTAGGCAATTTAGTTCCCACAGTTGAGTTGAAGAAGTTTTCGTTAGAGCAAGTCCGAGAAGCAAACAAAACCTTCTTATAGTCGATGCAAGCCTGTAAATGTTCATTAGCTTTCCTAATAAAATTAGAAGTAAAAAATTGACTAAAAGCTATTCGATGATTTGATAAATTATATTGAAATCTAGCTGATTTTATTTCCTGTTCGTGATTGAGCCCGTCAGAGTCGGATGCAAATTCTAAATTTTTTATATTTATGTTTGCGTTTTTAAATAGTTCTGATTGATTACATGTGTCTAAGAAGATGTCTGCTCCCGCATTGTCAGCTATGATTAAAACTACATTAAAGTAAGTCATAATGTAACTAAAATATTTAACATGGTTATGTAAACTGCCCAAACCAGCGTAAGTATGAACTAGTATTCCTACATTATTTTCATCAAGTTCCATCACAGCGATGGCGAAATAGTCAGCGTTAGGGCTGTCACTCAAATTCGGATCTATCCCAACAATATACTGCTTTCCAGGATTCCCCTTGATCAGAGTGTGTGGATGTTCATCCTTCAAGGTACAGCTTTCCATTTTTTTAGCATTGAAGTAGCTATCTGAACCGTCTGTAAACTGAGCGCAGTATTCCCTTAGAAAAGCTGAGTGAGATGTTCCGCCACTTTGAGCTTCTTCGATGATAGTTTTATCTACCATTTCTTCTGGTAAAGCTTGGTATCCGACCTGTGAGACGAAGTAAGAAGATTCACCTTTGTCTTTTGATTCTATGTTAGCGATCCACTCTTGGTATGTTTTATATAGATTTTCAAAAGTATAACTAGCTGAAGAAAGAGCGATCATTTTAGAATTATTTTCAAAAACCTTTCGATCTCCTTCAACCATCTTTCCTTCTTTAATTAATAAATCCTCCAACTCTCGAATATCTAACCTCCTACTAATGTCTTGAGGGGCAATTAGAAAGGGCATTAATATATTTTTAACTATCTCTTCGGGCAGCAATAAAAACTCATCAAGAACAAGAATATTAGCACGAAATCCGCGAATCTTTTCGCCATTCAACGGGATAGCCTTTATAGACCCACCGTTAATATCCCACTCGAATAAATCGTTTCTTTTACTTTTAACCCCGAACGCTTGCATTAAGAGTTCGGCGCCTTTACTTTCTGTTATTTTTTCTATGTTGTTGAAAATGCCCCTGGCCGTCCTGAAGGTTGGGCCGGCTATTAGAATTTTAGAATTAGGTTCAAATACACACTGCAAGAAGCAATAAATACTAGCAATAAAAGAATTATGAGATACGAACCCGTTACTCCAGTATCTTTCTCCAATCGGGATGTTAAAGTCTATGCAGTTTTGAGTTGAGCTTTCGATGGATTTGATTTCATCAAAGAAAAAGTTCTCTTTTTGAATTTCTTCTAGTTTTGATAATTTTTCGCTGGGTATATGAGTCTTTTTGAAAAAATTTATATAATTTTCAATGGTTTGATAACTAAGACTTTCCCCACTGCTTTTCTTGCGAACATTTTTTTTCCATTCTTGAGATAGGCCTTTCTCAAATCTGCGCCCTGATCTTATTTCGTTTTGGACATGTTCCCTAGCAAATGGGATTTTATCAAATTCAACCTCTATTGATTCGTCACTAAGGTTAGCTTCTAAAGCGAGTTTTTCTTTGAGAGTCCGGAATCCAATTTTTTCATGGAATATCCTACAATTCCGCCCGTTGATCTTAACAACCCAACGTTTGCTGTCTTTAGCGGTGGTGCTGCGTTCGTAAAAAGAAGATACAATGCCAAACAGCAATAAAGACCTATGAATATACTTAGCTAGCCGCTCTGACGAAGATCGATACCTTATCGTTAACTTGCCCGGAGTAACGATTCCATCAATATCGAATAAGATTCGGAGATAGGAGAGGACGGCGTTTTCACCTTGGCTAAATTCGTCCGATCTATTAAGAGAAAACGAATCTAAAATACCCTGTAGTTCTAGGGCTGAAAACCCACTTTTTAAAATAAGACCAACTAAATAAGATACGTCTTTATCATCTTTGTCATCTAAAGCTATAGAACTTCTACTAATACAAGCAAAATCACCAACAACTAAATCACTAAACTTTTTCCATACTATCTCACAATCGGCGTTAATAACTTTTATTAAATGATTAATCGAGCCTGTCAATGAATACCCTTTGTCTGTTTTAATAGTTCTGGAATCAACGCTTGGTTGCACGAGTAGCTTGGTAGTTTTAACCCAATCGCTTCCGTTCCACAACTCTAACTCTTTGATGTCTATCCACTTTTCGCCATCTGAGAAGTCAACTTTAGGAAAGATAGTAGTCAACGCAACAAGTCCGTGCTTTTTAGTGAAAACTTGAGTATCTTCACCATACACAACGCACTTAGAACATCCACGACCCCAAACACACATGGAAAAATTTCTATTAAAGAATCCCTTCAAAGTAATCTCTTGATAAGGAGCTAATTTTACGCCACTCAATAAATAAGTTGTAAAATAAAGATTTTGCCTTAAGAATTTTATCAAAGTAATTCTAGCTTCTTTATCTTCAAGAGGCCCTTTTAAACTAAGAAATGTTTCGTTAAAATTTTCTAAATCTTTTTTGTATTTTGTTCCTTCGATCCAAGACATATTTCTTTTTTACTATTATAGAAGTTTTAAATCATACATCAATTGCAAATCGTATTTTTTATACTCTTTGTTGCTGAAGAATATTTTTTTCATTACTCTTGAGCATTCTGTTCGGCTGTCTACGAATAGAAATTGAATGTTGGCGTATTTTTGAATGATTTTTCTAATGTTAAAAAATATAAATTCTGGGGTAATTTTTATTTTATTAGATACCCTGTATAGCGATTCGAAATTTAAACAATCATAAAGAGGTTCATCAACTAAAACAACTAGATCCGACTGATCAGCCTCGGCTCTTTCGACTTCCTTACAAAACCTATCGAATCCGCCGCTCATGGTTCCGAATAGATCTCTCGCAGACTTCCTTTCTATGCGACATTTACTACTTGGGTCACTTAGTGCGTAATCTCCAAATTTTAAGCCCTTAAGCTCAACTGGGTAGTCTATATCGAGCGGTAGTTGTTCTCTCGAATCAATATAGATAACAAAACCAGATTTCTCTTCGGATTTTAATTTTTCGATTGGGTAGGCGTATTTACTTTCAAAACCCAAGTCTCGGCAGATAGAGTAATAATCTCCAAATAACTTATGAAAATAAGAAGCCGGAGGACTAACAATTGATCTCAATTCTACTTGGCAAGGAGCATATCTCAAATTGTGCTTTTCTTTTCTTTGCGATAAGAATTTTTTTAAATATTTTTTTCGATTTTCTTCAGTTTGGTTTTTAAGCCATTCTTTCATTGAGCTTCTATCATTAAAGTCATTAGAAAAATAATAATCTTTGTTTTTAAATTTTATTAATTCATTGGTTTGTAAATCTCTACGAGGCTCGTGAGTTTGGTAGTATTCTACCATTCTCATTTTATGAGCTTTTAGATGACCGTGCAGAGACTTCTCCGACTCGAATTCGACATGACAAATTTTACACTCAACCATTCAAAACCTCATCCTGTGTTAAGCCGCACACCTTTGATTTAAGATCGTCCATCGAAGCGATTCGAGACATCTCAGATTTTAGAATTTCGCGCCTCATATCTGCCATCTTTATCATCTCGCCTCTCGATTCCTCATCTTTCCAAATGTGAACAAGATTTAAGATAGATGCGTTTTCTTTTATTTGATTAGAAATTCTTTCACTTCTTTTAACTTTGAGATCGTTTAGTAATTTTTGTTGCCTTAAGACGCACTGATTGTATTCCGTTCTGGCTGATGTGACAGCGTCTACTAGAGCCATCGGGATTTTGTTTCCCGAATCAACTTCTTGATTTATCTGGTCTTGTAAAATTTGAACTGTTTCTTGGATATTTGAGGAGATTACAACTTCTGTAGCTAATACTATATATTGATCAACTTCTTCTTGAGTTAGATCTGATTTATCATAAGTATATCTAATAAAGCTGCTCTCAAAAAGATCTCTAGTAATGACAGTTGAGTAAGTAGCTATTTGATGCAAAAATCTATAAGTATGAAGATAAGAAATTAAAGAATTAGAATCTCTTCTTTGTCTGGGTGTCATCTTGTCTTTATCTATAGCGTTAAGGACAAATCTGTTTATTTTATTTAAAGCGCGTTCTAGGGTTCTAGGCGGTCTGTAATCTCCTAATGCTTCTTCCGGTTCCGACAGTTCTGTGATAACGTTTCGGATTTGCGTGGGGAGAGTCGCTAAATACTCTTGGACACTTCTAACTTCTATGGATAAGTTTCCCAGCTTTGGATCTTGGAAAATATCTCTAGCTAAGTCTACAGAGGTCATGGACGCGGCGTGTTTTACTATATAATCTTTTTGATCTTGAGAAAATTCTTTTCTACCCATCGGCACGTATGCGCTTTTTGTAATTACTTTTAAAGATCTCGATGCTAAAAATTTTTTAACAGCTTTTCCATAGGAACTTCTCCCGTCTATATCGGGGACTTCGGGGAAAATCATTCGGGTCAGATCTAACAAATCAGGAGGATTTTCTCTATCGTTGTTCCAAATTTTGATTATCAGATTTTGTTGATCTTGATTTAAAGTTATTTCACTCGTCATAAATCTATATCCTCCATGCACTCTTTGGCTCTTTTGATTATTATTTTTTGGATATTTTTTAGTTGTTTGTTGTATGCTACTTTTAAATTTTTATTGTATTTGAATCCTAATGCTTTACATACATGGGCTTCGTCTTTATTGTCGATATATAATAATTTATATATTACCCACTCTATCGGCTTGAGCACTTCCTGCATTCTTTTGTGAAGATTGATCGCAGCTGCCGACATGTCTGGATGTTCGTTTGGTAATTCACCCACTTCTCGTTCGTGATCCTCTATGGAGACGGTCATTTTTAAATTATATGCGACTTTTTTTGTTTTTTCCCAATTATCATACATTGGACATGTAGAATTCTGATCTTTATATATTCGACATCCGTTCACTCCAACAGCAGCCAAACAGCGTAAGCATGGTCTAGTGTAATTACCGTAGTAATTCCGAATTAGGTTTTTAATTTGATTAGAAATTATTCTATTTACCCAAGGAAGCATAGGCTGACTTTGGTCATACAAATGCCATTTTTTAAAAAGATGGAATCTTATAATTTGAGAAACGTCTTCAAAATCAATCCAATTAAGAGTAGATAAGGTCCATTTGTATCTCCTTTTTCTTATCTCTTCATTGATTAAATCTATTTGTTTTTCGAATTTAATCTGATTCTGTTTCATCAGGCGATTGTCGAGAGGGATAGAATCCGGCTTCTTTCTTGAAAGATTCTAGAAAGTCTTTTTGACTGAGGGGAGCTATTTGGTTTCGTTCTTCAGGGTCTCTATTGCTTTCGTTACTCGTTCCTATTAAATTTTTTAATTTAGTTGATTTCGAGGAGGAGTTGTCGAATTCAATTTGCAAAGAGGTGATGTTAAGGACTCTTCCCTCCGAAGCTTCTTCCTCGTCATCTTCTTGTGTAATTTTACTCGAAAGGGACTCTTGGGTTTTTAAAGATGGAAAATGAGCGTGGCCGCAACTAGAACAAAATTTTGGTTTATCAGAAGAGTAAGAGACTCCGAAACCGCACTTTTGGCAATAAATTTTCATTTTATTAAAGAGTTATAGTAATTATGAGCAAAAAAACAAGTAAAAGTTTTAAATTTAAGACTGATTTGGGTGTAGAGTATTCGGTTAATAGAAATAAAATCACTACAAAAATCAATGCGGAAGGATTTTGTGACTCTCCAGACTCTAAATCTCCCGAGATTGTAATCGACCCGAGGCTTCTCCCCAAGAGGGAGATGTCCGTTACTATCGAAGAATTTGCTCATGCCTTTTTTTGGGAAAAGTCCGAAAAGAAAGTGAGAAAATTCGCTGCTGTATTAACAAAATATTTATACAATCAAGGTTGGCGCAAAATACCTTGAGCTATTTTATATTTTTTAGTTTTGTTACTACGAATTTTACTAATTCGCTTCTTTTAATATCTTCTTCGGTGAAGTGAAAAGAATAGATTCCATTTTGTTGGCTTTCTTCATCGCTGAATAGAGTCTGCAACCTTTCAAAACCTCCAGACTTACCATTCGTTAAATCAGATTGATCAGGGTCAGCTAACAAAAAGCACTTACTAAATTCTCCAACTCTGGTCATTAAAGTTACTATTTCTTTTTGCGTACAATTTTGACAATTGTGAACTACTGGGCCTGGGCCTTCACTAAAAGCAATAATAAAATTATGATTATCTTTTACTTCTATATCAAATACTTCAACTTCTTCATCAAGAGCCTGCGTCCCGCGACAAATGATTTGATTACTTCCTAGGTAGGCATCGTTCCATTTGTAAGGAATGGTGGAGTCAAAAGAATGAGAAGCTTTAGACTTCATTGATTCGTGGATGTATGGATCTACATTTTCTAAAAACTTTTTAGTATTTTCAGCATCGAATACTAAGATTTTTACTTGTTTCCCTCTCTTCTTGAAATCAATATCTCGAAGAGAACATTTTAAGCCTAATAGACTGAATTTTTTTACAAATTCAAATTGGTCTCCCCCATTAGTGGGATAGGTGTATAAAGTGACTCTATCTTTTGTAGGACTCAGGTTGCCGTCATCCATATACCACGCAGCTATCCCTCGCCAATCTAGATTTGCTAAAATCCAATTCTTGTTTCCATCAAATGAACCCTCTGGAGAACAAAATGGCGGTGCTAAAAAGCTAACTTCAGGATCAGCTTCTATTAAGTTTTGAATATTAAATAGTTGAGCTTTCCATTTACAATATTCTTTTTGAGCAATGTCATGAATAATGTTTAATTGAAAAGGCCCCATTTCTGAGTTGCCCAAATAGGATCCCCAAAGGATTTGCTTTTGGTCTTCGTTTGGAGTTTTCTTGCTGTGAAGACTATCAATATTGTCACTAATCATCACGTCTCCTGGATTGAGGTCTTCAGCCTTGACCCATCCCCTTTCGGTAAGAAAGGGGTGATTGGACGTGCAATGAATGGAGCCTTTGCCTATGTTTACTCGGATTATCTTTTTAACACCATTGCTCCATATTTTTACTATTTTTTTCCATTCGAATTCTTTTGTGGTTTCGTTAAAGGTCTTGAGTCGGGGCAAGGATTTTTTGGGCTGTGTCTTAAATTTATAATATAAGGAATCAATTTTCATAGCACCGACTTCGGTTACGACCTTCTCGTAGCCTGGAAAGCACTCGTCAAGAATGATAGACTTACAGTTCCAGCTCATTCCGCGCACAAATGATAAAGGATGTCCTTTAATTCTTTCTTGCTGCATTAATACATCTATTTGGCCTTTATTCAGCAGCTCTTCTAATTTATCAGCAAAAGGAAGATTATAATATTTAAGTTTCTCGTCGGCGTCGCCGGGAAGAAAGCCGATTTTGCTATCGGAGCTTTCTACGGGTGATCTGATATACATGATCTCTGAAATCTTCTTATCTTTCATTAAGTGAAGAGAACAGTAGACACTTAATAATGTTTTGGAAGATCCGGCTGGGCCGCTAATAAATATTAATTTTGTTTTCTTATCTAGAGCTAATTTTATGAATTCTTTTTGCTTTTCAGTCCAATTTAAGTCTCTAATCTTTAAGTCTTCTTTTACTTTGTCTCTTTGATGAACTTTTATGGACTTATCTTCTTTGCTCATAGTGTTTTTTAAATTTAGGACTTCCTTATATATATTATAGAGAATCTTGAGGGGGATTTCTTTTATTTCTAATTTTTGCAGCTTTGAATGGGTTCAGAGAAAAAATTTGACAAAATGACTCAAACCACCTATACTACAATAGAACTTCTGAAAGATCAGAAGACAAATTAATTATGCATACAATCAAAAATACATTACTGGCACTACTAACGGCATTGACTCTTACTACTGTTAATGCGGAAAATCTAACTGCACAATTGGGGACCGGCTACACGATGGGCCATGTTGTCAATGGTGTTCAACGATCAGAAAGTTCTGTTTTTGCAGGGCTTGATCTTGGAGTTACTTATGAGAAGATTGATTTCTCTTTGAGTTCGGTGGCTTTGACAGGCCCATCGGCTTCGGATTGGCAAGCTGGAGCTGCGAAGAATTTCGTAGTGACGGAGGGCCTGACGATGCGAGTGGGTCTGGACGCTTATCGTCATCAATTGGCTACAAGCTCGACTGAAGGGGCACTATCTGTTGCTTTTCAAAATAAATATATTACTCCTTATATTAAAGGATCTTATGATTTTGATTTGAGTGAGCAAGGTTTTATTGTGGGGTTGACTAAGGACTTCACTATTTGCACCGTTCAGATCGCGCCTTCTGTTGAGTTTGGCAATTTTGAATCTTATCAAACTTTTAATACTAAGATTAGTCTCTCTAAGAACCTTTTTAAGCATGTTCAATTGTTCTCTAGTGTTGGATACTACAAGAACGATGGAGCGCCCAATTACGCCATTGAAAAGCTTGACGGCAAGTTTCTTTCAGTAGGGGGAGTGAGGTGGGTTTTCTAAGCTCTCGTTTTTACATAGTAAAAAATTCGAGGTGAGTTTTGAGAGCCCCATTCGGGGCTCTTTTTTTGTTTTTGTTTTTTTATAAATACACACCCCCCCTCGGATTTTTTTTTGTTGAGTTTTGTATATATGCCCCACGTCCCCTCGAATTTTTTCCGAAGGAAAAATGAGAGATTTTTGTTTTTTAAAATAGATATCCCCCCTCGAATTTTTTCCGAAGGAAAAATGAGAGATTGTTTCTTAATAGAGTTTAATTTAAATATATTGCCCCTGGAAATTTTTACTTGTAAAAATGACAGAAGTTTAATTTAAAGGGGAGAATGAGAAAATACCCCCTGCCCCTCGCTAGATATATATAATTTATAAATAATCTAAAAAGGGGCGCCCTATGTTTTTTTATACTTTTGAAATTATACTTTAAAACATAAAAAGAGCCTCACACTTGTGAGGCTTTGTAATTTATAAATTATTCTTCGTTTGGTATATATTCCCCAAAGTCATCTTCTGAATATTTAGAGGAGTCATCATCTAGAAAATGATTATCGCCAAAATCTCCGTCGGACGGGTCGCGATTTTCTTCTAATTCTTGCTCTGGAATGTTGTGATCTTCGTAATACATAATTTTAGTTTTTTAGTAGTTAATTGATTCGACACTGTAGCGACTTTCGTAATGAGTCAAACCGCAATCACGGCTTGAGTATGTTTCGCTCTCGACTGTTTCCGGTTTGTCTATCTCCGCATGCAATGCCCTAAAAGTTGCCCACTGCGTTTGGTTGAATTGCTCTGCCAGCATTCGGGCAACTCGTCCCGCGAGTTCCCTTGAGTTTCGTTCGGTTTGTGTGAATAGGTTCTTCCTGTGTTCTTTCATTTTCGTTTTTTCTTTCGTTTCGTTTTAAGTTTACGGGCGGATGTAATTCCAAAGCATCCTAAGGATTCCGGCAGGGATAGCAAAAAACGCCACCCAAACAATTCCCAAAACTGACTTTGTGAGACTTTTCATTTTCGTTTTCTTTTCTTCGTTTGTCATCTTACTTCCTAAAAGTTAAACGATTTTTCCCACCGCGTCAATAAAAAGTTTGTTTTTTTTTGTGTGC
>Ga0209596_1001286_pt1 | contig 21866 bp, 33 predicted proteins | sample M_130807_MF_Meta_FD_187314 | JGI IMG/M metagenome (GOLD analysis project Ga0209596, IMG submission 187314) | Freshwater microbial communities from Lake Montjoie, Canada to study carbon cycling - M_130807_MF_MetaG (SPAdes) (version 2) | ecosystem: Environmental > Aquatic > Freshwater > Lake...
GGTGAACGCGAGACCCCTATCATCTCGAGCGATCAAGTCGTCAATACATTTACCAAGATGCCAAACCAAATTCAATTCCTCGTCGACCAGTTCGGCCTGGCCAACACCGCCTGGTTTATCCGGCTGATGAAAAGCGGCACCACACCGGAGCAAATTGTCGGTTCGCTTGTCCCCAGCAACTACGACAGCCGGCGCGACGGCGTCTTCCGAGCCCTGCAGTTTGCAGGCAACCTGCCCGACTCGATGATGCCCGAGGAGATCAAGAACGCCTTGCAGCCATGAACCAGAAAGACTACCGCCGGCACTCCGGCCTAACCTCGGGCTACGTCACCGACCTTGTCTCCAGGGGAATGCCCTTGGACAGCCCAGAGGCAGCCGACGCCTGGCGAGCCAAAAACATTAAGGCACGCACCAAGCGCCTCCCGATTGCAGCGCCCACCATTGCAACCACCGCAATCGAACAGGAAGGCCCCTACAGGCCTATTGAAGCCGAGAGCCCTCTCAACACCGCAACAGCCGCTACCGACTCGCCAGAAGGCGCTTACGAAAGGCAGCGTCAAATCGAGCGTGCGGCCTATGACCTGGCTGTCGATGCCCTCCGCGGTGGTCGAGCCGACGCCGGCCGGCTGGTGGCCATCCATGCCGCGGCAGCCAAGAACCTTACAAGCGCCCGTGACGAGGTGATCACCCAGGCCGAGAAAGAGCGCCGCTTGGTCTCCGGCGACTGGGTGCGCCGAGTGATGCAGGAGCACGACGGCGCCGTGGCCTCGCTGATCAAGGCCATGCCGAAGCAGCTCTCCGGCCGGATAGCACCGCATGACCCCGAGCACGCCGAGCGCGAGCTGACCCGGTGGGTCCAGGAGGTGGCGCTTAAGACATTGCACAACACCGACCCATGGAAATCCTGACCGACCTCCAGCGCAGCCTCCTGGACTACCGACGCAATCTCTACCGGCCGACACCGATGCAGACCGTGGTCGACTGGGCCGAGGCATCGCTCCGGCTGACCCAACGGCAGACCGAGCACCCAGGACCATTCAGCACCTCGGTACGGCCCTACACCAGGGAGCCCATGGAGGCCTGGAAGGATCCGACGGTCTACGAGGTCACCCTCTGCTGGGGCAGCCAAACCAGCAAAACGACCACCCTGATGGCCGGCCTGGCCTGGCTAATCGCCAACGAGCCGAGCCCGGCGCTGTGGCTGATGCCCACCGAGTCCTTGGCCAGGTCATTCTCCAAGAGCCGCTGGCTGCCCATGCTCGAGGACAGCCCGGCCATGCTCGAGTGTTACCCGGCCGAGGCCGACAAGATCACCAACCTCGAGCAGAACTTCACCAGGTCGACCCTGACTTTCGTAGGAAGTAACAGCCCGGCTAACCTAGCCAGCCGCCCGGTTCGAGTGCTTATCGCCGACGAGGTGGACAAATTCGCCGAAGCCACAGCCCGGGAGGCCGACGCCCTCGACCTGGCCGAGCAGCGCCTCAAAAGCTTCTCCAGCTCCAAGGCTTTTATGACCAGCACACCGACGGTGGTCGAAGGCCGGATCTGGCAACGCTTCCTCCGCGGGGACCAGCGTCGGTACTACCTGCCGTGCCCTCACTGCCGTGAGTACATCAAGCTCGAATGGCGCCAGGTCACCTGGGACGACGCCAAGGCCGAGGACGGCAAGCACGACCTGGGCAAGATCCGATCCTCGGCTCACTACGTCTGTCAGCTGTGCCAGGGCAAAATCACCGACTCTCACAAGGTGGCAGCCCTTCGACATGGCCAATGGCGCCCAGAGAATCCCAACGCCATGCCTGGTGTGAGGTCCTATCACCTCAGCAGCCTCTACAGCCCAGACCGTAAGTGCACCTGGGGTTATCTGGCGGTCTCATTCCTCGAGGCAAAGGCATCGATGGCCGGCCTTCAAGGCTTCATCAACGGAAACCTGGCCGAGCCCTGGGAGCAGCAGGACGTGCAGCAGGAGCGCACCGAGACCTCGACGACCGTGACCGTCGACGGCGGCCGCCGCTATCTGACCGCCGACGTCCAGGCCGTGGCGCCGTTCCTCTGGTGGGTGTGCCGCGAGTGGAAGGACGGCAACTCTACCCTAATTGCTGCCGGCCATGCCGACGACTTCGCAGCCCTGCGCCGGGTGCAGGTGGCCCTCGAGGTCCACGACATGGATGTCGGCATCGACTCAGGCTTCAACACCCAGACCGTTTACGACGCCTGTGCCTCCTATTCGTCTGTGACATCCAACCCGATCAACTTCCCATGTGGCCTCCGCTATCCACCGGAGGGAGGCCTCCGCAAGCCCATGGTGATCGGCTGGATGCCGCTCAAAGGCCGGGAGACCGGCGCCCGGTTCACGGCATCCACCGGGGCGGTGCACCCTTTCGGCCTGTCGACATCATCCTCGATGAGGACCGACGTGGTGCAGCCCCTTCTGGTGTTCGACACCGAGCACCTCCGAGATATGCTTTCCAGGCTGAGGAAGGGCGACATCGACCGGGAATGGGGCGTCCATCAGGATCCGCCCAGCGTCCAGGCCGAAGGTGCCTATATCGCCGAGCCCGACCTGTACTGGCGACACCTGGACTCGCACGTCCTACGCCCCCAGGCCAACCGAGCCGGCCGCATCAAGCACGTCTGGGTTAAGAGGAACCAAAAGTGGCCCGACCATCTGCACGACTGCGAAATCATGCAGCTCGCCATGGTAATGCTCTGGAATGATCTGGTTACGTCAAGCGAGTCAATAGCCAGCTAACCTATTGAAGTCAGCCTGAGATCGGTGAAGATCCGGCCCGAGGTGTTCACTTTTACGGTAGCCATCAAGCGAGCCTATCTCCGCAGTGTCTATGCGACACTGGGCGGTGTGACGCTCCTGGCTGCCCTGGCTGCTAAGTCTATCGCCGCGGCCACAGTGATCGAGTCCGGCCAGGTGGTTCGGTCGACATCATCCTCCGATGTGTCGGTAGAGTTTGCGGAGCCGGGCAAAGGTGCCCCCACACCGTCTGAGATGGTCGAGATGTGGGAAAGCCTGCTCAATGACTACGACCTGGCTGTCTATTACCTCGAGCAGGACGGCAACCTTACGCCCACCGACGCCCAGATCTACACCAAGATGGTGACCGTGGTGCTCATTGCTGCGACATCCTACGGCGGCGACTTCTCCAACTTCCGCCGTGAGGCAAGCTATCGGATGGGAATGAGCTAATGGGATTCCTCGACACCATCCTTAACAAGTTTCGGTCGGCGCCTGTCGACCGGTACGAAGGCGCGTCCAACTCGATCCGCCGATCCTTCCTGGACACCAGCTACACCTCGGTGCGGTTCGATGTGACTGCCTCGACCCGGCAGCAGATCGTCCGAAAGTCCCGATTCTTCGAGCAGAATAACGCGGTGATGAATCGCCTGGGCGACCTGTTCGAGAATTACACCGTCGGATCCAACTTCTCGGTGCAGCCGGCTTCCTCCAATCCCGACTGGAACCTAAAGGCTAAGAAATGGTGGGACACCTGGAGCCGATACCCTGACATCGGATCCCGGCAGTCTTTCGGCACCCTGATGAGCCTGGCTGCCCGTGGTTGGTTCTACGACGGGGAATCCTTTATCCTCTTGACCAAGGGCGAGACCGGCCGGCCCCGCCTGCAGCTAATCGAGCCGCAGCAGGTCTCCACGCCCAATGGCCAGGAGGGCCTTCCTGATGTGTTCGATGGCGTCCGGTTCGATCCCAAGACGGGTCGGGCCATTTCCTTCTATTGCGGTCAGGAGCAGCAGCAGGGACAACTGACCGACATCCGGTCGATCTCATCCGACTCGGTGGTCCACATCTACGAGGCCCAACGTGCCGGCCAGCTCCGCGGCCTGCCTTTCGTGGCTTGTGTGATCAACGACCTTCACGACCTGGACGACCTCCAGAAGCTTGAGATGGAATCATGCAAGCTCGCCTCCAGCGTGGCCCAGGTGATCAAGACCAGCTCCGGCGAGGTCCAGGCCACCAGCCTCCGATCCGGTGTTGCTGGTTCCCAGGGGACCGCCCAGAACTACTACGAAAACATTTTCGGCGCCTCGGTCAAGGTCATGAAGACCGGCGACGAGTTCGAGCAGTTTTCCGCTGACCGCCCGAATGTTAATATGCGTGAGTACTGGCGCAGCCTGACCGAGAAAGTCTGTGCCGGCGTCGGCATTCCTTACGTCCTAGTGTTTCCAGAATCGATGCAGGGCACCGTCTACCGGGGCTCACTCGATATGTCTTCGGTATGGTTCCGCAGCCGGCACCAGGTGATGGCCTCGGCCGCCCGTAGGATCTGGGAATATGTCATGGAGTACGCCATCCGCACCGACCCGACTCTGCGAGACTCTCCCGATGACTGGTACGAGGTGGCAATCCAGGCGCCGCGAGCGCCTAACGTCGACGTCGGTCGCAACTCTGCCGCCCAACTTAACGAGCTCGGTGCTGGCATTACCACCTACGACGAAATCTACGGCGCCCGAGGCATCGACTGGCGATCCGCCCTGGAGGCCAAGGCTCAACAGGCCCGGTACATTCAAGACCTGGCGGTCAAGTACGGCCTGGATGTTTCTCAGATCTCGACCGCTCAGAAGCAGCCGATAGCACCGGAGCCAGCCGCGGCCGCTCTGGAGCAGCCTCCTTCGGAAGATATGCCCGAGCCTATCCCGGCCGAGCCCATCCAAGAGGTGGTTGCGGTGATTGAGCCCAAAAAACGGAAAACCAGAGCCAAGAAAACCGAATGACTAAAGTAACCAACTGGCTTTCCTACAGCCCAAGAGCATCAGCCAATGAGCCGGCGGTGCTCCAAATCTTCGACCAGATCGGCGAGGACTGGTTCGGTGGCTCCGGTATTTCAGCCAAGGCTTTCTCGGACGCTCTCCAGTCTGTCGGCCCAGGCCCCCTGGTGGTCGAGATCAACAGCCCGGGTGGCAACGTCTGGGACGGCCTGGCCATCTACAATATGCTTCGAGGCCGGCAGGCGCCGGTGACCACACGGGTGGTCGGCATCGCTGCTTCTATTGCTTCAATTATAGCCCTGGCAGGCGACAGCATCGAGATGGCGGACGCTTCTCTGTTTATGATCCATGATCCGTCTGGAATGGTTGCAGGCACCTCAGAGGATATGCGAAAGATGGCCAATGCCCTCGACCAGCACGCCGAGATCCTGGCTGGCATCTACACCAAGCGCACCGGCAAGACCTCGGCCCAGATCCGCGCGGCAATGACCGCGGAAACGTGGTTCACCGCCCAGGAGGCAATCCAGTTTGGCCTGGCCGACAAGACCACCGAGCAGCTCGCAATGGCTGCCTGCTGGCATCCTCGAGCTGTTACCAAGACTGCTCCCTCCCAGGTTGTAACCAACCTAGAGCGTGGCATTCGACAATACGAGGCCGGCCTCGGTGGTGACGGCCTGGAGCAAGCCACGGTCATTGATGCCCGCAATCTGATCAAAGGCGAGGAGCCCAGCCCCGAAAAGATAGTCAAGGCCGCGGCCTGGTGGGCACGCAACGAGCGATTCCTCGATGCCGAGGCCGATACGCCTGCCGATGTGGCTGCCAACCTATGGGGCGGCGCCGCTGGCAGAGACTGGTTTAAGGCCCTAGCGGCCCAGCTTGACCAGGAGGAAGACGCCTCGCAGACCGAGGACAAGATTTCGACCGGCAGCACTAACGCTGCCGCCGATGGCGCGACAACCGCGCCGACATCACAGCAGACACCACACAACATGACTGATTCCAACACCGTGGTGGCGGCCGCTCCTAGTGCGCCGACCGCCCTCGACATCGACGCCATCGTCGCCAAGGCGGTTGCCGCTGCCATCAGCGCTAAAGCCATCACCGCCGCCCCTGCACCGGAGCCCGTCGCCCCGGTTCGCATCGAGAACCTCGGCAACGGTTTGCTCGAGAAGCACAAGGGCCTCCGCGCCGGTGCCGAGCGCCAGCGCTTCCTCATCGAGAACCACAGCGAGTTGATGCGTCAGAGCGCGATGATTGCTCCGCAGAACGCCAACACCTTTACTGCTGGTCTGGTTGTTGATTATCTCGCTGACGCAATTATCACTGTTGCCACTGCTAAGTTGGCGATGATCAGTGGTTTTACGCGCAACGTTGGCTTGGATAACTTGCGTCCCCGCGCGACCGTTCAGGTCAAGAAGTTTACCGCTGGCGATGCGACTGTTGATAACGCCACTAACTTTGAGGACGGAACCTATAACAACTCCACGTTGGCCGCTACCTCGGTGACTGTTAATCAGATCACCAAAACCTTTACTGTCACTCAGCAGGAATTGAATCAGGGTTTTGCTATCAGCGATCTTGCTCAGGGTTCCGCTGAAATCTTTGCTCTTGGTATTAGCAGGAAGGTCACTGCTCAGATGACCGCTGCTCTGTTTGGTGCTGGTACTGTCATTGGTACTGCTGCCAACTTTGATTCTAGCGACCTCCCTGCGATCTTGGCTTTGGCTAAGAATTATCGGCAGAAGCTGCTTCTGCTGGACGGTGGACATTTGGCCCGTTTGATGTTCTCCGGTCAATTCACTGCTGCCGCTGGAACTAATCCGTTCCCTGACTCGCGTTATGGTCCGTTGAACAACGGTTTCTTTGGCTTCAACAACATTTTGGAGCAAAACGACTACAATGGTGCTATCGCTAATACTGTTGGTTTTGTCTGCGGTCCTGACGCTATTGCGGTTGCGAGCGGTCTGCCGGTTGGAATGATTGCTGGCGAGTTTGTTGAGCAGCGCACTGTCGAGTTGAGCAACGGTCTGTCGGTGTTGCTTACTGTTTGGTATTCTCGCTCCACTCGCGCTCACATGGCTTCCTACGACATCATGTTTGGTGCGGCTGCGGCTGATTTGAATCAAGCCGAAGTGTTGATCACCGCTTAATCTTAAGATTATGCGTATCGCAACTACCGTAGCAGTGGACAAGACCGGCAAAACTAAATTGCTGGCTGGTCCCGAAATTGATGCGACTCTCCAGCGTATTAATTTCAACACTGTTTCTGTTCCAGAAGGAGGCAAGCTCATCTTGTGGGTACAAGGAGCCTTAGCACCGAAGATTCGTAAGGGTTAACAAACCAAAACTGGGGAGGCTGTTGGATACGCTGACAGCCTCCCCTTTAACCGAAACACAATTTTATGGCCGTCCAAGCAGACATTTCGACTGAGTACAGCATGGGCCGAGAAGGCTTTGAGCTGTTCACCACTACCGCAGCCCAGACTGGCGCGTGGTCTGGCTTGATTCCCACCGAGCCAACCGTCTTTACTTCTATTACCGGAAACCGTATCGCTGGCACTTGGACATCCAAGACGATTCCGGCTGGATTCCCTCTGGTGGGCAACATCACCGGCTTCCAGATCTTATCCGGTTCTGTCGTAGCGTTTAACGCCCGAGCATAAATGATATCACTCGGCATAGCACTCAATCGGTTGTTCTCCGGTCAAGCCGGTGGCACTGATGCGCCGGTGCTACGCCGAGATGTTCTGCAAGAGGACGATTTCTTTGTGCTGCAAGAAGACGGCACCGGAAAAATCGTCATCACCTTTGGCACTTTCGATTCTCTGTTGCTAGAAGACGCTGGTTTTCTGCAACAGGAAGACCTCTTTAAACTCGCAATCCAATCCAACTGACCTATGGCAGATTCAAAGATTACAGCACTAACAGCCTTAACGGCTGCTGATCCAGTCAACGATATGTTTCCGGTGGTCGATGTCTCTGACACGACAATGGCGGCATCTGGTACGACGAAGAAGATCAGCGTAAACAACATCCTCGGAGCATCCGGCACCGCCACCCTCGCCTCCGCCACCATCACCGGCGCGGCTACGGTGGGAACGACGCTGGGTGTGACTGGTGTTTCTACTCTTGCTTCAGTAGGTGTTACTGGAGCAGCTACTGTAGGTACGACTTTGCTAGTTGGAACGAATGCGACTCTAACTAACGGCAATGTAATTATCGGAACTTCCGGCAAAGGCATCGACTTCACCGCGACTGCGAATGGCAGCGGAACGATGACCTCCGAGCTACTGGCCGATTACGAGGAGGGGACGTTTACGCCGACTGTGTCAGGATCATCATCCGCAGGCGTTGGTGTATATTCAATCCAATATGGAAGATACACCAAGATAGGAAGAAATGTTTTTGTTCAAGTCTACCTAGAATGGTCAGCGCATACAGGAACTGGAAATATGCAATTTACCAATTTTCCATTTACATCAGAAAACGTAGCAAACGGCTATTCTTCAGTTGCTATTGGTGAAATCAGTGGAATTGCTTTAACCGCAGGAAACTATGCATTAGCATCCATTCCTCCTGGTAATTCAAGAGCAAATCTTGCTCAATATCCTACAGGAGGAGGAACTGCCACTGCTGTTACTATTGATGTAAGTGGATACATTGTCTTTAACGTATCATACCAAGCCTAATCCTATGCTAACAGAACGCACCATTTTTTCTCTCTGCGAGGTTCTTCCTAACACGACGTTGCAAGTCCGACTTGCGGACCAGATCGTCGATGGCGAGGTTGTCAAAGCTTCCACCTTCCGCCGCTACTGTCTCGCTCCCGGCTCAGACCTCGCCGGTCAGCCCGAGCAGGTTGTCGCGATTGCAAACGCTATCTGGACTCCTGCCGCTGTCGCAGCCTACGCCGCCGCTCAAACCCCTAGCCCCACCATCCAATGATCGTACCAGTCGATATTATTTCAGTGCAGTGCAATCAAAACAACTCGCTGTTTGTGACGACCGGAACGGATTACGACAACAGCGGAACGATTGTGGGTTCTGAGATTACCTCGCAGTACACATTGAATCCCGGTGACGACCTTACTGGTCAGCCGGTTGAGGTTGTGAATATCGCCAACGCGCTGTGGACTCCGGCGGTTGTTGCGGCTTACAAAGCGGCCAATCCCGTGGTTGAAGCCGCACAGCCTACCGAGTAATGGAACCAACGAACAGCAGCACCAGCCCTGGACTCAGCCTAGCAGCAGCGGCAGGTGCCACCGCTGTTTCGTTTATTCCGATACTGACCGACTGGGTAAGGCTTATCACGGCTGTGATTGGCTTACTTTGCGCCTGCTACGGAGCATATCGCTTATTTAAATCCAAATGAAAAACACGAAAACAACTCTTGCCGGTGTTGGTGCCATTCTGGTCGCTGTTGGTGGAGCCTTACGGGCTGCCTTCGACGGTGACGCCAGCACCAACATCGACATCGCATCTACCATTGCAGCGGTGACCGCTGGCATCGGCCTTATCATGGCTAAGGATGCCGACAAGAAGCCGGAATGAACGTCATCGAGCAGATCGTGACAGCTATTCTCAAATGGCTGACCGGCCTGGCTAAAACTCAACCAACAGCCGAAGATGCCAAACCAGACCCCGAGCTTAAACAAAAGCTGCTGGATCGCATTGATAAGTCTGGCGTCTAGCTGTGGCTGCGCCACCCGTGTGGTCTATGTGCCCCATGGAGAGCCTGTGCGCCTGGCTGAGAGTGTTAAGGCGCGAGTCTGGGTCAAAGGTGCAGACGGTGTTCCTGTTCTCTCCAGGAACCGTATAACACTTGAAGAAGGTTGGTACGCTCTCCCTAAGGAATAAAATCATGGCCCAGCAAACGATCAACATCGGAACCATCGCCAACGACAACACCGGAGACACCCTGCGCGGCGCCGGTGAGAAAATTAACGACAACTTCGACGAGCTGTATGCCGCTCTACCGTTGGTCACACCGACGACCTGGGTGCCGACCCTCATCGACTCCGGCGGTGGCCGCACCTTCGCCATCACGACCAACACCGCGCGGCACACCACCATCGGATGTGTTACTACCTTCACCGCGGACGTCACCGTCAACTCGGTGACCGGATCCGCCACAGGCAACCTCCGGCTGTCGCTGCCAGACGCCGTGACCTACGAGGCCGCCGCCGCGGTGTGGCTGACCAACGGAACCAACCAGGCCAAGACTGCAATCATCGCCAGGCTAATCGCCGGCACCAGCTACCTCGAGCTGTCGCATTTCGAGACAGGAGCTGCCGATAGCCTGGCCCCCCATCTCCAGGCCACCAGCCGGCTGATAGTCTCTGGCACTTACTTTACCGCCTGATGACTACCATCGGATCCAGTCTCCAGCAGGGCATGGCGGTGCTCCAGCAAATGCTGGGGGCGCCGATGTTCATCTGGGAGGGGACGTCGATCCGATGCATCCCGGCTGCCGTCAACGATGCCAACGTGCCCATCTCCGGTGGCTTTCAAGACAATGTGACCTCGAGGATCCTGGTCATGTTCTCCGACTGGAAGACCTGCGACAGCACACTGGTCTCGATGGACAGCACACTCTACACGCTCGACCAGGGCACGACCTTTTCCCGGCTGCTCAAAGAGGACGGCCTGTTCATTCTCCAGGAGAACAGCGACCGCATCGCCTTAACCTTCTGCAAGCCAAAGCCGGTGGTCGGTAGGACTCTGGTCTATCAAGGCCGGACCCTCCGCATCCTGTCCTGCCGTGTGGATGCCTCCGGCGCCTACTACAACCTTGAACTGGGGGCCAAGACCAAGTGAAATTCGGAGTTAACATGACGGTCGACAGCGGCAAGTTCGACCTTGCCATGAAGCAGTATCTGCTGACGACCTCGCGCGACCTTCATAAGGCCATCAACAGCCGGTTCTTCTATTTGATGGTGAGACTGTTCGTCCTAGTGCCGCCCAAGAGCCCAGGCCAGGAGCGCCGCAGGATCGCTGACTACCTGGGAACTCCGGTCGGTGACATCAATCGGAAGTCGAAGAAGACCGGCAAACGTGTTGGAACCTCAAGAATCCTGAAAAGGCTTCATTTGATTGTCCAAGCAAGGGCAGCCAAGGATCCAACCAAGAATTTTTCTGGAGGGTTGTACGGAAAGACGATGAAGAAAGCGGCGTCATCGTTCATGCGAAAAGCCATTGGATCGGTCGGATATCTTCGCAGTGCGGTGGTCAAATCAATCCGAATCTACAACCGCGGATTTAGCCAATACTCTGCCCCCAAGTGGGTGCCGTTGGTAAAACCTCCAGGATACAGGGCCAAAAAGAAACCAAACGCCGCTCTTGTGGCCATGGCCAACCAGTACGGTTTACAGGAGGAAAACGTGGCCATTCACAAAGGAACCGTTGCACATGGATTCCAGGCGATTCCTGGATTCAATCCCACCGCTTTCGTTTCGATGCGTACAGGTGTTGCAGACAACCAGTACAACCGAGTGGCGCAAATCTACAACGAGGCTATGCAAAAGGCCATGGACGACGAGACGACTGAGATGGTCAATCACATGACCGAGGCCCTCCTGGCTAATGGTAAGGTTCTCGAAGACAACGGGATTTCAATCAAATGAACGCCGTAGCCCTAAGAGCAGAACTTGCAGTCGCTGACTACCTGGCGGCCGCCGACTGGTCGGCATCCGGCGCCGGCACGCCCACCTGCCTGACGTCCTACAGCCGCGGCCTCTACGACGATCCAGACGACCAGGACGTCATGCCTAACTTCCCGCGCTTGGTTGTCTCGACCAACTCGGCCAGGCCAATGCAACGCACCGACCTGACCTGCGAGGTCGAGATCGCTGTCGAGCTTCAGCTATCGGCCGACGATACCGACGAGGCTGCAATGCTGACAACCGTCCAGGTGCTCGACAATCGAATCCTGCCGCTCTTCGACGATACCGGGGCCTCGGCCCTTGATGCCGCAGCAAACGACGCCAGCGGCCCCTTTACGGCGCAATTCGCCGCACCTCTGGACTTTGGGGCATCCTCAATCTCTAATCGGTCCAGGACGTTTACCAGGACCTTCACCCTCTACTGTTCCGCAACCCTCTAAACCAAAACACACATGGCTAATACTCAAGGTAGGAAATACATTTTCGGATCACCGGCTACCCTAAATCTCTACAATGCAGCCGGCACCGAAATCATGGCCGCAGTGATATCACCAGACCTTGAGTCATACGATATCAGCCATGAGGCTGATACCGAGGAGGTTCGCGACAGTTCCGGCGAGGTGGTCGGTCACATCGGCTACAACAATCGCCTGACGTTGACCGTCAACTTCATTCCTTCCGGGACATCAACAGCTAACGCTCTGCTGTCCGCCAGCCTTCCAAACGTCAACGGCACAGCAATTATCACCGGCGCACCTGTCATCGTCATGGGTGGATTCACTAATGCCATCAACGCCGATACATCCAACCGTTGGATCTACGCAGGCGGCGGTTCAATCAAGACTACTCAGAGCGGAAAATCGACCGGAACGATTACGTTGAAGAAATATCCCAGCATCGCAGCATCCGGCGCCGCGACCAACCTGTGAGTAGCCTGGCCGCCATCCTAAGCGCAACAGCCAAGCCCTGTCCGATGGTGATCGGGCTCCGCATGGTGCCCTTTACTGTCGGCCACGCCATCCTGCTGCACCGTCTAGGATCGCCATTCGTTATCGGAGGTCAGGCTACTGCTAACGACCTCATCGAGGCTGTTGTCGTGTGCAGCCAATCTGCCGAGGAATCGGTCAAGACCATGGCCTCGGTGTTCCGATGGGTGCCGCTTAGGCTGATGCGCCAGAAGGTCAGCAAGTCTGACCTGGTCAAGGAATGCCAAATCCTCCAGGAGTGGATCGGCGACAAATCCGACTGTCCCGAGGTTCTACGGCAGCCGGGTGCAGGATCCAGGGAGGCAGCTATGCCCTGGCCTGAAAGGCTGGTGGTCGGCCTGATCGACATTGGATTCACCGAGGAGACCGTTCTAAATATGCCGGTGACCGATGCCGAAAGGTTCTTCCTAACCAACGCCGAAATGCACGGTCACGTTGAACTCTGGAACGATAAGAACGACGCCCTCTGGCGCTATGCTCAAGAACAGCAGACAGTAAGGAACTGACCAATGGCTATTTTCTCACTCATCGCCAAGCTCGGCCTAGACGGCACAGCCTACGAAAGCGGACTTAAAAAGGCTTCTAGCACGACCGACAAGTTCCGGCAATCGGTAGGATCTCAACTCGGTGCGGCCCTATCTGTTGCTGCCATCGGCGCCTTTGTCTCCAAGGTAATTCAGACAGTCGACGCCATCGGAGACCTGTCCGAGCAGCTCAACATCAGCACCGACGACGTGCAGCGTCTCCAAATACTCGCAAGCCAGACAGGTGTTTCTTTCGAGGCCATGGCCAAGTCTATCACAGCGGTCAGCCAGGAGCGGCTCAAAGCTATTGAGGAGGGAGGAAAAGCCCGAGAATACTTTAAGACACTTGGCTTTTCAGTCGCTGAACTTAACGACAAGAGCCTCTCAAACATCGACTTAATCTCGAGGATGGGCCAAGCTCACAAGGATGCAGGCAGCAGCGCACAGACTCAGGCGGCCATGATAGCAATCCTCGGTGAGAAGGCATTCAAGGCAGCCGGAGCAATGTCTAAGATAAAAGAGATGGGGCCAATCGACATAATTTCTAAAGAACAAATCGATCAGGTTGGAAAATTAGCTGACCGTATGGATGAGATACAGCGGCAAGTTACTGTTGCTTCAGTACCTTATCTCAATTACTTCGGAAATAAAGTAGAGGAGGCTGCTAAAGAACTAATTGTATATAACAATATGTTTAGCGGTGTTTTTAAAAAGTTTAGAGAAGAGATGGAACCGTATAGAATAGGCCTTGGAGGGGCGCCCAATTCATCTCAGGGTGTTAGTAAAAGTTTAGGGTCAATATCAATGCCAAGCGGAACCATTGGCACAATAGACAGCAAAGTTAAACGCGAGACCTCAATGTTCTCAACGGAAGCGCCTCCTGGATGGGTAAACACCCTTGTGGGTCAAATCAAGATCCAGACAAACGAGACTCGTGCAGTTCGAGTAAACACCGGCAGAACAGCTCAGGCTGTCGAATAACATGGCAACCATCCAAGGCTCACCAAACAAAAATAACTTCGAGTACATCGAAGTCAGCCGCGCCTACGACAACAACGGCAACGGCCGAGTGGTGCAGTTAGTTTTCCGCGGCGACAAGGATACCCTCCGCATCGCATCGGCCCAATGGGTGGCCCTGGGCGCCAAATACAGCATCCGCGAGGACGGCCCCTATTCCGAGGCCACGATTACCATTGGCGGAACCACGTTCGACCCTGGTATACCAATTCAGGATCAACAAGCCCCGCCAGTTGGTGAGATTGCGGATATTCGTTACGAGTTCCGCACCGATTACATCGATGTGTCGGTGTTTGCTCTGCCAGCAGTCGACAAGGAGGCCAACTCGACAGGAAATCCAAATCTTTATAAGCTGGTAATTGAGACGGCTGCTAAGAACGGTGAGATTCTGTCTCAGAAGGAGACCAACCTCGGAAACCCAACGACTTTTCCGATGGCAAACAAGGTGTGGCAGATGCTGTACCGAGGCCAAGACACGTTCCCGATTGCCAGAGTCAGTCTGACCAGAATAGCTACCTTCAGCGGCAATCTAGGCCTGCCTCAAGTTCCCAACGGAATCCCGCCTGTCTACACGCCGCAATCGTTTGCTGAGAATTGGAATTTGCCGTTTTCTGTGCAACAAATGCTTCCTAGAGTTCCGACCGATCCAGTCACGGGGCAAATATTAGCCCCATACGGCACAGTCTGGGGCTGGAAGCAGACAAACTTCTCGACTAGTTTGGTCAACAAAACCAACCAGGTTGAGCAGAACATCTCCTGGACTTTCGCACCTTACGACACACTAATTTATCCGTTCTTCTGATTAACCTTTAAAAAACACACACTATGGCAGACGAAATCCAAATGACGGCTCGGTTGTACGCCTCTAAAAACGGCGCATACCTTCCGAGCGTAACCTACACCAAAAGCGCCACCATGGTCGGAACCGACATGGGCAGCCAGACTCAAATCATCGGATATGCTGCTGTCGAATCGCTGAACGTGCCGACAGATGTGTCATCTCCTTACAAGTTGTTGATAAGCAACCTAGACGCTACCAACTTCGTCCAGCTTGGTTTTGTGTCGGGCACCTATACAATGCGGATTCCCGCTGGTGAAACACTCTTGATTCCGTATGTCAGCGCCACCATTTACATCCGAGCAGATACGTCTGATGTAACGATCCAAGCCACCTTCTGCGAAGTTTAACGCACCAAACCTATGGCCAACGAAGTCGAGATGTCCGCGCGGCTTTACGCCTCTAAAGGCGGCGCCGTAATCAACTCACTATCCTATAGCGCGATAGCCAACATGACCGGCACCGACATGGGGCAGCAGACCCAGGTGGTCGGTACGACTGACGAGGCTCTGGACCTCACCGCTGACCTGGGGACGCCCTACCGCCTCCTGGTGGTCAACCTGGACCTGACCAACCCGGTCTCTATCGGGCCTTCCTCACCGTACTCGTTTCAGGTGCCTGCCGGGCAGTTCATCCTGATTCCATGGGTCGATGCGACGATGTATGTCAAGGCCTCCAACAGCCCCGTGAAGATCTTCGCGCAGTTCTGCGAGATCTAACCAGCCATGGCCATCCAACTGCCCTCCAAACTGGCCGAGACCGGCCTTAAGGCAGACCATGCCCGGGCTATCAATCAATTGATCGAGGCCGTGCGACGGGTCCAGCTTGTCGCCGGGCCTGGCCAACGGGTCGAACAGAACGCCAACGGCACGACCCTAAAGACCCCGGTGATGTCGAGCACGGTGCAGACGTCCGAGGAATCCTGGTTCTACTGACATGGCTTTCGCCACAGATCGGAAGGACAAGATGTTCACGGCCGCAAACCTGAACGATCTGTATTCGCGCTTCGACCAGAAATGCTATCTGGCGCTTAACGGAAAAAGCCCGTTGTTTGCTAAATCGGTTTCTTGGTTAGCCACTCAGCCATATTATGGCACATGGAATGGAGCGTATCCTTACGGTGTATGGTACGTATACAGGAACGATCCAGCATCCTGCAAACGACTTAGATCAGAAAACGCTCTAGGACCTGGCTACATTCCAGGCATCGGATATAACTGGCGCGACAACCACCAACAAATTGACACCAAAATCCAGCTCTCGAAACTGGAAAACAAGCACATTGATGTGTCCGGAGGCCAGGTCTACGTCGATCACTGGGTAGCCGGTGGCGACCCTTTCACCTGCGACGTGGCTGCCATCCACTACAGCTTTGAGCTGTTGACCAGGGAGATTGGTGGCATCAAGTACGACATCCACCTCGGGTGGGACGCTCCAGCGGCATCTGGCCTGACTTCCTATGTCCGAGGCAGTCTCGGCGCTGCTATCGACCCCACACTGCCTCCTGGTCGGATCCATAAGCACCGACTCGCTGTCGCCGAGATTGCAACGGAAGAGATCTCCGAGTTCAAGATTCTAAACACTTATCAACGGTACGACTGCTGGCGAGTTCATGCCTGCGGAAAAAGCGGCTGCACCGTGTTCCTTCAATTACCGGATGGAAGCGCTGAGAAGCACCTGGTCGACCGAGGATCATGTCGATCATTCCGGCGCCGACCTGATGGCACCTGGGCAAGCAGTTTTCCTGGAGGTGGAGTCTGTCGCTATTTCTTCCCGTACTTCATCGGGGACATCCCGTTCCTGGCAGAAGGGCCTCCAGGCTGGTCTTTTACGGCAACTCAATCGGAGTTTCTGACACTGGAAAGGTCGGCCCAGGCCAACAACGTGGCCAACCCGTTTATCCTGTTTGAATGGCGCAAGGTAATGGGAGCAATGCATGATCCTTTTACGCCTTACGATATTCGTCAGGTTTACACTGGAGTTTATGCCGACCCAGTAAATGCAAACACCATAGTCGGAGATGCTGCTTTTACATGGGGACGCGCAGTTGTTCATTACATAAATATCAACCATGATGTTTATAGAGCGGAAATTGTAAAATTCACAGATGCTTCAACTTTACCTGATAGTTTAAGGAGTCTCGGAATAGATGTTAATGTAACAGACACGAATCTGGAATTAACAACTAATCTTGGAGAGATTAGAATCTACCCACTAGATGCAAACATATTTACAACCGAACTCAATCCTTTCTGGTCTATTGATAGCAATGTTACAACAATCTCAACTATATACCCAAGCAGCTACACTACCAGTGGAACCAATTCCGTTTCTCTTGTTGTAACTGGTTCAAATAACGCTATATACTGGAGCGCTAATAACGCTCCAACAATTTTTGACACAATAAGCGACCTGAGACGCAAAGTGGCTGTTGAGGCGGGATTTTTAAACGTATATACTGATACCACTCTAATAGAAGAAAACAAAGTTTCTACAATAACGATGACACCGTTAGGCTTGACGTGTCAGGTTGGGCAGCCTTATTTTAATATTGGAAGCCTTTTAAACAATGTTGAATCAAACGCTACAAATTTCAGCTTGTATTTAAGAGACAGGCAAATTGGATATGGTGTTGGGCCTTGGGCTAGTGATTTCTTTAGTTCTGGATGCGAAACATATTATCTTTCTGCACCAATTACATATCCGCGTAAAAAGTGGGAAAACATATTTCCAGGTATAAGGTCTGATCCGTTTGTAAATACAACCCTCCCTGCGGTCAACACCGCTTACATTCCTCCAGGAGGGCCTTGGGGATTTTCAAGCTCGGTCTACGACTTTGAACAGGTTAGGGCTTACAACATCGACCTGACTTCAGGAACCGACGACCGACCTTGGGGTGCCGACTTCTGGATCAACAAGTGGGGAGGTCCAAACGGATCCGATGCATCGGTGCGGCTCCCAGGAAGCCCCAACAAGACCGAGCAATACGCCTATGTCCCAACAGCTCCAAACAGCTCTTTCGTCGACCTAGTGGCAGCAGGCAAGGACGACATTTTTAAGGACAGTCTTAAAGCATCGTTTGCGTCTTCTGTTACTTTGCCTCTTGGGAATTATATTCCCCCATATCGGGATAATATGACTCAAATCTGTTGGACCGGACCTATTGAGTTATCTCAATTTTACCTTCCTTACGCTTCAATCAAAAACCCTTATCGACCAGGAGGAGGACCATTCTTCCATAAGATCTCTAAATCGGCTTGGCTATGGAATCTATTGGAATGGTCGGTAAACTCCTGGACCAGGGCGGAACCGCTATGTCACGGGCAAACATCCTGTCCACTGCGAGACGCTACAGGCAGCTTCAATGTTGTAGGTGTCCTCACGATAAACATGGTTCTCCTAGGGACGTCAGGCGTCGAGTTTGGTGGGCCGGGATTTTACATCACCGAGGGAGCTTACGACCTGCTGATTGCCAACGGAATCACCTGCTACCGAGACCAGGACTCAGGAGGTAACGATTACTGGCACGTTCCAGCCGTAAACCTTGCGACTTACTGCAACACTCAGGGCTTCACGGCATGGAATTTTGACTCTGAGAACGGCCAACCAAACGCCAGCCCTCCAATTGCAGCCACCGGCTATATCAGCAAGCGTTTATACGGTCCAGGAGAGCAAAGGCAGAGCGCTTCCTACTACGACGTGACCACCTCTACTACGCGCTACGAAAGTTTGAGATATGTCAACTTGCGCCTGGGCAACGAGCTTGTCGGAAATCCGACTCAAAGCTGATTTTAGACCCCTGTTTGACCCCTGCAAACATTGGGTTTTCTCTCAAATCTACAGAAAAACGGTTTTCTCTGTAGACGGAAGGCTGGGCATCGCCCATCTTGATCACGTCGAAGGCAACAAAAACAGCAAACCAAAGCAAAACATGAGCAACATTATCACCGTCCAACTTCCGACCGAGACCTCCTACTGGGGCAGCACTGCCACCGAGGCCGACGTCTACCGCATCATCGGCAACCTGGAGACGATGATCCGAAGCCAATTCCCTGACGTCGACATCGACTTCCAGCATATACAGGAGCCTCGAGGCCGCGGAATCTTTGGAGACGACGAGTCGCTGATGGATTCCATCTACCAATTCATCCAGGACAACTGGACTGCCGCCCTCTGACAACCTTAGCCCCGGGTGGGGCGAATACCACCCCCAGGGGCGCGACTGGTAAACGCGCAAACAACCACCACCAAAGCAAACAACAGCAACACTATGAGCAACATCCTCTTCCAACCCACCACCTGCATTCACTGCCAAGGCCCTCTGCCTAAAGACCGAGAGATGGGCAACTTCTGCTCGATGCCCTGCTTCCAGGCATTCGACCATTCCAACGGCGACCTGCACGACTACAAGTCGGGAATGTACATCCGGCCGGCCACACTGGTCGAGGCCGAGACTAGCGCTGTGGTAGCAATAATCGACGACGGCCACGGCATCATCGTGGTCGATGGAATCTCCTGCTACGTCCAGCCATGAACCTGACCAACCTCATCTCAGCCCTGATGCTGGTCGAGAGCAGCAACAACGACCTAGCCATCGGTGACCAAGGCCGGGCCATTGGATGCCTCCAGATTCACAAGGCCGTTGTCCTGGACGTCAACCGATTCACCGGCAGCCATTACCGGCATCAGGACATGACCAACCGGGTGCAGGCCAGGGCGGTGTGCGAGGCTTACCTCCGCCACTACGGCAACGGCTGCACTACAGAGCAATTGGCCCGTAAGTGGAACGGAGGCGGACCCCGCGGAGAGAAGAAGGCGGCCACCGAGACCTATTGGAACAAAGTCAAAAAACAAATCAACAACAACACAAAATGAAACAATCCACAGTAATAGAAACTATCACGCCTCACATTGCTGAGTTATATCTTAAGTTTAACAATAACAACAGGCCGTTAAGGAAATCACACATTAGAGAACTCGCCTCTGATATGACGGAAGGTAACTGGCAGGTGACACATCAGGGTATCGCCTTTGACATCACCGGCAGATTGATCGACGGTCAGCATAGACTTCACGCTATTATTGAGGCTGGCGTTTCGATTCAAATATCGGTCACTAGAGGATGCTCTGCTTCTTCGTTCTTTATCCTTGACCGAGGCTCAAACCGCAGCCCATCAGACATTCTCGGATGGTCAAAGAGAATCACCGAGGTAATGACATTAGCACTAAGGATTACAACTGGAACAAATCCAACGGTGAGCAATATAAAACTATTACAGGGATCACGATTGTTTAAAAATTGTGAGATTCTCCTGGATTATTGCCCGACAACCAGGTCAGTTATAAGCACTGCAGGAGTTAAGCTGGCCGCTTGCGTCCAAATGGCGGTGCAGGAAGACTGGAATTTCGTTACCGCTCAGTATAAGGCACTAATCTTACAGCAGTACCACGACATGACTAAATGCTCGCAGGTATTCAATAGACAATCTGAAGATAAGCGGATGGTAAGAGAAGAGTTGTTCTGTAGGGCGATGTTTGCGTTTGATAACATTGAGGTTAATAGGTCACATATAATAATCACAAAAGACATCATTGCTCAAAAAAACGAAATAGTTCGACGCATAGTAAACAATGAAACATCAGGGTACTTTGCAAATTAAACCAAAAACGATCAACGTGACACCAACCACACACAAAGCCCTACGAGCCTACTGCCTCGCCAACGGGCTCAAGATCCAGGCGGTGGCCGATCATGCAATCTTAGCCTGGTTAAAGAAGGCCTCCCGATGAAGAGGATCTTAGCCATCGACCCAGGGATGTCCGGCGGCCTGGCGCACTTCGCCGGCAACCGGGTCACCCTGGAGCCCATGCCGACGACCGACAGGGACATCCGAGATGTCCTGGTCAACTTCCTGTCCCAGTCGGATGTCTGCTACATCGAAAAGGTGGGCGGCTACATCGGAGGCAAAGGGGCACCAGGCAGCGCCATGTTCAACTTCGGTCGCAATGTCGGATTCCTGCATGGCCTCATCGCCAGCATGAACACCAGGTGCATCGAGGTGACACCACAGCGGTGGCAGCGCACTTTGGGTGCAGGCACCAGCAAGACCCATGGAACGCGTTGGAAGGGCCATCTGAAGGGCTTGGCGCAGCAAAGGCAGCCTAGCCTCCACATTACGCTTAAGACGGCGGATGCGGTGCTTTTGTTGGAGCACGCGCTGATTGCGGAAGGAGTCAAATGAGCAAAAAAGAAGACAAAGAGCAGTATCAAATCACATTCAAAGGGCTTCTTTCTATCTATCTGCCCGACGCAGTTATGAACGAAGTCTTTAGCGCAATCGAACTGTCCTGCCGTCGCAACGGCTGGGGCATTGCAGTCAACGAGGAGAACCGACTGGACTTTGTTCAGATGCAACAAGTGAAGGAGGCCAAGCCGTGACACCAGAACAACAACGTATCGCTATCGCAGAAGCGTGTGGGTGGAAGAACCATGACCATCCCGATGTAATGCAGTTCAAGCAGGGATGGACTATGCCGGAGCAATGGTGCATGGACCCCAAGGGCGTTTTGCGGTTCAACCATGATAGGCCCAACTACCTCAACGACCTCAACGCCATGCACGAGGCGGAGAATGTGCTGACTAGCGAGCAAGTTACATCGTATGTGTACTCGCTTGAGTCAATGAATGAGCGATGGTCTACGCCTGCATTCGCAACCGCATCCCAACGAGCAGAGGCATTCCTCCGCACGATTGGCAAATGGGAGGAATCGAAATGAGCGATACACCGAGGACAGACGCTGCGTACTTCAAGCCTGACGCTACGATGTACGACCTAGCTGGTGAGATGAAACGCATCGAACGTGAACTCAACGCGGCCAACGACCGCATCAAGCGGTTGGAGGAGGCGGGGGATGCGCTATGCGCTGCTGCCGCCTTTATGGGGTGGCACATGGAGATTGAGAAGTGGAACAAATCCAAGGAGGCCAAGCCGTGAGTGACAAATATTTCCCGTGGCCAATTCTGATCCTCCCTTTCGGTTTGGGGTTTGTTGTTGGTATGTTGCTCGGAACGATATCAACCAACAGCTCATGGAAAACATCA
>Ga0209596_1001287_pt1 | contig 21843 bp, 23 predicted proteins | sample M_130807_MF_Meta_FD_187314 | JGI IMG/M metagenome (GOLD analysis project Ga0209596, IMG submission 187314) | Freshwater microbial communities from Lake Montjoie, Canada to study carbon cycling - M_130807_MF_MetaG (SPAdes) (version 2) | ecosystem: Environmental > Aquatic > Freshwater > Lake...
TATTACTAATAATAGGAATATAGGAATAATAAGAATATATCATATCCTAAATGGTTCATTCGGCAAAGTATCTCGGGAGGCTGGTAGAACTACAGTTAATTGCTTTTTTATGGTAGTTTTATAGAACTTAGGAAAATATCATATTTGGGATATGATATATTCTTATATATCTTATATTCCTATTTATTTTTTATTTTCTCTCTTCTCAACTTCTATAACAGGATTACTAACTTCACTTTCGTCACGGGACCAAACAAGTTTCTCAAAGTTATGATACATTTGCTGACGTTCAATATTAAAATATACAAAGTCATATCTTTTTTTTACAATCTTTTTTATTAAAGATTCACTCTCAGGAATTGAGCCGGTAAATTCGTCGTGTATCTTTATAAATTCTTTCTCGTTCTTTAAATCAAAGAAGATTAGTGCCGTCCAGCAGTTTCGCATTGTTGAAGGTATTCGCCTATAAGATTGGGAAACGGTTATGATACTCATTGAGTAGTGCCGAAACTTAGTCGCTAATTGAACTAATTTAGGAAGTTTTTCAATAATACCCACCATATCGTCAAAAATTACTAATATTTTTTTTCTATCTTCCTCTTCAGCGTCTGATTGTTCTTTCTGCAGTTGCTCTAACAATATATCCGCATTGGCTAATTCGTCGGGGTCGCTAATCTGAATTAAATTATCTAATTTTGGAAGCAATGACTTAGTCGTGAAGTCAAATGTTTGCGTAGGACTTAGATAATAAATTTCGTCAAAATAAGAGTACGGGTGTTTCTTCTTGTTATAATAAAAATCAGGATTTAATAATAAATTCATAATTAAATTACTTTTTCCACTTCGGGGCGGGGCTATAATTCCTAAATTAAACGCATGCGGTGGTAGGACTGGATTTAAATCGTCAGGTGCCGGTAAGTTCATTTTGACGGGCAAAACTTTTAACATTATTAAATATAATATTATTATAATTTTATATTTAATTTTTATTTTTTGTTTATACACTAGTTATATTATTTTCTTCTATTTCTCTCTTCGGTTGTGTTTCAATTGGTGTATTGCTCGGACTTCTTGATTTAGGTTCTCTACAATCTGATTCTATACAACAGGCCTTACATTTTTGTAAGTGTGCTTCTTTGACGAATGCTCCAACACCAGCAATTACTGATAATATCAAAGCGGTTATTGAGAGAATTTCCATATTTAATTAATTATTGGTTTAGTTTTATTATTTCATTTTTTTATATGAATCTTTTCTCTCTTTGCCCATTTTGAACACGGCTTCTTTCTTTAGTTTCTTGGGCTTGCCCTGTTTCTTTTCACTTGAATTTGGGTCTTTCCAAAGGACTTCTCTTTTTTCAACTGGATACAGCGTCATTTCTATGGTTTATAATCTTTAAATATTTTTAAACCTTGTTCTTGTTTTTTTATATATTTTTTATATTTATAATATTTAATTTCTTGTGATATTCTGATTACTACAGAACCAATTATTTTAAATAAATCAATCATTTATTTAAAATAAGAATAATATTTAATATATTTTTAAACGTATATTACAGCAGTTAAACTCTGTGTGCCGGTTGGCGCACTGTTGTCGTTGCCCGCTGAAGACCCAGTTGCTCTTACACTAATACCATTTGGAAACAACAAACTACTCAAATGAATAAGCGGATTGCTGTTATTCAAAGAAGACGTTATACCAAATGTTGCGACTATATCTGCTGTGTCCGCGCTTGTCTTACTAAGGCCGTTATAAAATTTATACCAGGCTATTGTTGTGACGGCTCCTTGATTGACTGGGTTGAAGGAAATCAGTTTTGTATTAGCAGAAGAAGAAACAGTAATTGAAGTTCCGTTTGTTATGGTTGTAACAAAGGGTGCTGAGGTTGCTGATTTTTCGTCTGTTATGACTGTGCCTATGCTATTCGTGCCGGCCGGTAGGGCTGTGCTAATAGCATTAATATTTACATTCAGATTACCCGCCGTCGTTGTAATTGGGTCGCCATAAAAATCGGCGACGCGAACTTTACCAACGGTTAAAGTAGCGTCAGCGGCGGCTAAAAGAGAAACCGACCCACTGATTGGTTGTGTTCCTGGAAAATTACTCACGCTGACCGAACCACTATCAACAATAGTATGAAGGGCAGTTGCTGTACTAATAGCGTTAAGATTTACATTCAGATTACCCGCCGTCGTTGTAATGGGGTCACCATAAAAATCGGCTACACGCACTTTACCAATCGTTAAAGAAGGGTCAGTTGCGGGCAGAATATCAACGCTTCCAGTTATTCCAGCAGGCACTGAAACACTTACCGTATCCGTATATTCCACGTCATAACACGTTCCACCAGCAGCAAATAATTGTCCAATAGATAAACATTTAAACAATCGTCCAATAGTAGGTTCGCTTTCACCAGCAACAATCGCACCAATCGCATTCCACTCTGCGCCCGAAGTAACCCCAATGGAGGCAACACGATAATAATCCCCTACAACTAAATAATGAACATTGCGGGTTGCTGAACCACCGGTTCCGTTAATGATTAAATCACCAGTAGAAGTCGTTTGAAGCGTATGTTTTTTCTTATCTGCGTCTTCCCCGCTCACCAGCGTATTATCCTGCTGAGGCGTGAGTTTCACGTTGCTAGTCAGGTTCAATACTGAAACTAATCGCAAAGCCGTCATATTTTGCGCAGTTGTATTTTCTAGTTTAACCCGAAAATAAGGCAGAGCAACCGGCGTCTGAATTGTAAAGCCATAGGGGTCATTGGCTGGGTCACATGTCCAAATAGAATCTAAATCCCAATGCGTTTTATTGGCCGATTGTTGAATGGTTAATTCACTCTTCTTATCTACTTTCACCGAAACTAAAATATTTGTAAAGCCAGTTGTTAATTGAGCAGCACCCGTAAAGGTTGCGCCTGCCGCTAATGGAATGCTTGTATTATTACCGCTGGAAGACATTTTATATATAATACTATATAATATTTAATTTTATATAATAATAATATATTAAAAATTAAATAGTATTTTAATATATATTTATATAATATGAAGCAACTAAAAGTCGTCGTGAATGATACTCCGTCTAATTTATTAACGCAAGCTGGTGGGTATGTTACAGCAAATTTTATTAATCCGGTTGAAGTGAAAAAGGGTTCTTTAATTTGTTTAGATAAATTTAACGCCACGTCTAAAAATATTTCACAAAATTTTGGTATTGTTTCACAAACATTTACTATTGGTGTAAATGTAATTAATGAAGCAGAACCCGTTCCATTTTCTTCTGTAACTATTCCTGCGGGAAGTTACAGCGTTGTTTCATATATTGCTGCCGTCAATCAAGCCGTCAATGCTCAAGCAATATCCGCCTATCGGACTGTTCCAGCCGGCCTTTGGTCAGAAAGTAATTACAATAATGTTCAATCGCAAAATGGTATGCGGGTTTATTTACAACTAGTTGATGGGTTACTCGCACGCTGGACTTCACAGTGTTACGGTTATACTGCTTTCTCTACTACGCCAAGTGCCTATTGGTCGCCAAGTTCAAATACTGCTATTGATATTGACGGTTATTATTATTCTACGGATACACTAGACGCAAGTATTACAGGCACAAGTTCCCTCGTAAATGGCGGCGGTTTATCTACAACCGCAATAATCAGACCAGCCACAACCAGTATAGCAGATTGGGTTTATGGGATTGCTACTGACTCAGGTACTGTTGGTGGAAGAATATTACAAAAAACCGGTTCAACTAATTTATTTGTTCAAAATGACGCCGGTATTCAAACGGAAATTGCTAATAGTCCAGCATTGTTTCCGGGGGCTTATGCTGGAACAGGCAATGCTCGTTTTATGATTTTTCAATCACAGGGTAAATTTCGTTTCGCCTATTATGACGATATTACTGACCCCGACTTAGTCTGGTATGTATCCGACCCAGCAACTCACGATATGGGCAATTGGAATTTTTCTTATGTTTATTCCGTGATTCAAACTTTTACTGGTGCTTTTACTGGTTTTGGGAACACAATATATACGCCACAACTTTTTACAGAAAGCACACTTGCTTTTCCTTACCCTTCTATACCCCTCACTTACGTCAGTTTAAGCAATGCTTCACAGTTTGCTCTTGTTTTTGGATTCAAAATTGCCGATAGTCAAATCTTTAAAGAAGCCACTGGCGCCACCTTTCAAGCCCTACTTACTGGCTCAAGTCCCGCAAATGCTCTTCAACTGCGTTCAGCCTTTGAACTCGCCATTGAAATTATTGATTTACCCCTGAAGACTTATTTTGCTCAATCAGGCACAACAAATAAGAGTGGTTATGGTGGAAGACAAAATGTTGTTTGTTATTTTACACCTACGTCTAGTATAGAAGCCGAAGGGCTTTATTCATTTTCTAATCCTGTGCACCAATGGCTAGATATTGATAATAGTGCTGATACAACACTTCATTCTTTGAGTTTTCGTGTTTATAACTCCTATACAGGTGATAGTTTTATTTCTAATTCTATGGGTTTTAATCTTCTTATCAAAAGTCCCGAAGAGAGAATGGAAAATTAAATTTAAATTTAAATATTTTTAAAATATAAAAATATATTATTACATTTAATATATAATAATATGTCGTACCAAGCATATTTAAATAATATCGGATTACAACAATCTTTACAAGATACGTTTGCTCAAGCACAGACGACGAATGACCAAGACGCCTTTGAAGAAGTGGAAGACGATAATGAAAATAAAACAGCACGAGGCGATACTATGAAAGAAGAGAAAGAACAAGCCGACGAAGAGGGTGCGATTGGTTTATCAACGGCCCTCATTCCGGCATTGGATATTACAATAGGCGGCTCTACAATTTCCTCCCTAGCCAATCAGGCGATTGGAAGCGTGACTTCTGCCGCCAAATCGGCCGTGAGTGACGTTGTAGATAGTGTTGGCGAAAGTATTTCAAGCGGAATATCGGCTGGTCTTCAGAGTGGTAAAGCCCTCTTAAGCGAAGCCGCCGAAGGGATACAAAATCAATTAGGAGCCTTTGCTGAAAATGCGAAAAATGTATTTGGAAATATGGGAAACGGCTATAGTTCAAGAATTGGTTCAACCGACCAAGAATATTTAATGGAGGGTGACCCGGAAGTTGCTGAAGCCCTAGGCTCTTCAAGTGTCCGGGCTGTTGCCCCTGACGCTGCTGAGGCTGCCGTTCCGACTGCCGAAACGTTAGGCACAACTACAGCAACCGTAGCAGGTTCTGAAGCAGCGACCGTTGCTACTGGGGCTACTACTGCCGCCGTTGTTGGAGCAGAAGCAGGAGGCGAAGCCGCCGCCGGAGGCCTTGCTGCCCTTGCCCCTGAAATTGCTGTTGGTGCAGACATACCTTTTCTAAATATTGGTATTGCTTTGGCTGGCGTTGGCTATGGTTTGTATGAATTGTTCCACCATTCTTCTGCTCCGCCTGCTCCTCCTCCACCTCCTGCGCCGCTTGCTGTTGCTCAGAACGTGGCGACAGTTCAGATTGGCGTTTAAATTATTTTTTCAAAAAATTGATTTATATTTATTAATTAAATAAATATTAATTAGTATGAATTTCTCTCAAGAAGACATTGATAGGTTTTGGAGTAAAGTTGATAAGAAGGGCGACGACGAATGTTGGAATTGGACTGATTGTTTAGATACAGGAGGATATGGATTATTTAAATTAAATGGAAAAAATGAAAAAGCAAACCGGTGTTCTTTATTTTTAGAAAAAGGCGAAGCACCACTTGATAAACCATTTGCTTTACATTTATGTAAAAAAAATAGAAAATGTTGTAATCCAAACCATTTATATTATGGAACTTCAGCCCAAAATAAGGCAGACCAATTAAAAGACGGAACAATACCAAGAGGTGAAACAAATGGAAAGTCTAAACTAACTGAACAACAAGTGAGAGAAATTCGGGAAAAATATATTCCACGTGAATACACATATAAAAAATTAGCAGAAGAATATGGTGTAGTATATTCAACAATTGGTTATATTATTAACAAAGGTTGGAACCACCTAAATCCCCAGAATTAATAAATTAAATTATAATATTATTATATTTAAAATATAAAAATATTATATTATATTATTTATATAATGAGTTCAATGTTTCAAATGCGGCAGATTAAAATGCGAAGTTTAGAGGACGCAGTTTATACGACACAGTATAATAGGGTCCGATTTGATATTACGCCGGACGATTTAAGCACAGATTTATCACAGTCTTATTTATTGCTCAGATTGATTCTTGTTCATACCGATAATATTAATTTGCCCTACACCACGGAAGAAATTCAAGAATGGCTGGCTCAGAACGTTATGGTCAGCTTCGGGTTTGAAGATATGTCCTATTCGCCTGCCTCTATCATTAAAGTCGCTCGCTTGGTTAATAAGAAAACCGGTTCAGTGGTAGAAGAAATTCAATTCGCCAACGTGTTAAGTCAATATTTATTTCATATGATTAATGATAAAGAGTCACTTTCTTCACAGAATTTACTGACGGGAACTTCGCTGGAAATCGGCAAAGGTTCAGGAATTACCCAGTCTTTTTCTGCTTTTCTTCAGAGTCCTACGTCAGTCCGTATTTTGTTGAAAGATATTTTCGGCTGTTGTAATACGTCTAACTTTTTTTTGAGTGAAACGGGCGGCTTGGAACTCAATTTTGAACTTGAAGACCGTCTGCCTATTTTGCGAACCTCCGTTATGAGTCAGCCCGAAAGAATTGCTTTTGCTGGGCAGGTCGCCGGCGGGCAACTTGTAGCCCTTACACAACAATACCCGACTGGAACAGATTTATCGGCCGATTATGACCAGTATCCGGAAACTATGGGCGCAAATACCAATACCGCCTTTGATAGTGTTTTTCACGATAATACTTCTACCGCCGGTTTGTTTAGCGAGGTGATAAATGCTCCTCGGGCTGGCTTTAAATATCTGGCGAATTATTTTGCTCCTCTTGGTGCTGCTGCGTGGATTGCCGCCGCCAATGCTCCAATTATTACTCTGACGTTGGCGACCGTAAGTCCCAACGGCGACCCCGATAAACTTATCGCCGCAGGCTTAGGTTTTGTCGCTGGTGCTTTTATTAAATTAAATTTTACTTGGTCCGGTTTGACCCCCTCGCAGATTGCCGACGTGAATGGCGGGGTTGGTGTAGAACCCAAACTATTAGAATTTATAGCCAAAATTGATTCTGTTTCGGCCGCAGCACAGAACGCCGCCACGGTAATTACTTTAAATTTTGGATTTACTTATCCGGCAGAATGGGCGCAAGACCCTACGGCTTATGCTGCCCCGCAATTAACTAGCGTAGAAGTTATGCCTTCAACATTTTCCTATATTACAAACAAATTACAAGTGAATCAGGGCAACGCTTTTCCTTTGACTTTACAAGAGCAATTAGCACAAAATTGTATGTATTTAACAAACAACGATATAATAGCGTTAGAAAAATTAGGAATTGTTGCTATTTCCAAAAATGACGGGGCCTCTCCGCCAGTTCCCACCGAATACGTTTCAACCCACACTTCACTAGAATTAGCGTTACAATCCATAGCCAATCCTGACTATGGTAATTTAATTCACCCGGATATTTTGACCCAGCAGAACAGCACAATGAGCAAACTTTCCTCCGCTATATTGGTGCGTCTGCCTTATCAGGGGCGTGGTGTGTATGTGAAGAGCGTTACGTCTGTAACGCAGAACGCCACGCAATTTTGGTTAGTGAAGTTTAGCGAATTAGGTGTTAATTTAGAAAACGGTTGGGATTTAACCTCTTTTGCGGCAGTCACCACAGGGAATCCCCCCATTGCGTCCCTTCCCCCCACCACAGTTACTCTTCCTCTGGCCGGTTCCTCCGAATTTCAAGTTATGTTTTTTAACGCAATGGCCCCGGGAAGTATTCCGGACGCCAGTGGAAATTTATTTCCGCTTTCACGTGTAAATCCTTATTCGCTTGGTTTTCCTTCCGGTCCTATTCCGCTCACACTCAGTTACAACATTGACCGCTTTGAAATCGTGCTTGTTCAGCAGAGTAAAAATCCGAAAATGCCTATGAGTATGGGCTGTAGCACGTGGCGAGTGGAACCGCAGAATATCCAATACCCGCAGTATCAGTGGAGTCAGCAGTTTGCGGTTTCGGAACCCAACTGCTACAATGCTGTTCTGCTTACGCCGGATTATCTGCCCCCTGCTTCACAACTGGTTTCTACCCGCCGTAATATTGCGAGATTTAGAAATTCGCTGAACAATATTGATTTTGCAAACCGTGATACAGTCTTAGCGTCCAATGAATCCGATTATCCTTCCTCGCTGTATTCGGACCAGTTGATTGATTATTTTTCTAACTCGCAATACCCGCAACGGTCTTTGTATGGTCTGCGGGAAATAGCCCACTCACGAGAAGTAGTCACCGCTATTCCAATGAAAGTTTATAACGCCTTTGCTAATGGCCAAATGATTGGAAACGGTGGAATGCCTTATACGCTCCAAGTGAATTTGTATGGCGACCCCTCTATGTCTTCTGGTGCCGCTGACCCGCAGGCAAATGCCGGAACGATTAAGGTTGGCCCGGTGTTTCTGTTCAAGCAATGTCTTAAGGCTTGGAATCAGTAAATAATATAATAATAAATTTTATAATTTATATTTAAAAATATTTTAATAATATTATTAAATATGCCTCCACGAAAAGAACAGACGCAAGAAGATAGAGATAAAATGTTGGCCAGATTAGCCGAGGGCAGAAAGAAGATTGCAGAGAACCGTGAAAAAAAACAAAAAGAATTTGAAGAAAGGGGCGAAGAAGAACCAGCAAAAGTATTTGAAAAGAAAGAAATTAAACCGCCGGCCTCGGCCCCTATAAAAATTGAAAAAACGCCTGCCCCTAAAAAATTAGTTCCCGAAGACAAACTGGACAAAATTGCTTCACAATTAGAAGAACTGACTTCGTATAAACGAGAGAAAATAGAATTAAAAAAGAAAAAGGCCGAAGACGATATTAGAATAAAAAAGGAAACAGAAGAAAATGATTTAAAAAATAAATTACAAAGATTAGCCCAATTAGAAGAAAAAGAAAAACAAAAATCTGGGTATGTCCCTAAACCTACAACCGCCGTTGCCCCTTCTGCTCCTTCTGAAATTATTTTTCCCCGTTCCTATAATCACCGCTTTCTTCAAGGCGGACGATTTTAAAAATATTTAGATTTAATATCCGCCAGTGAAGCAGAAATGGTTGGTTTGTTCCAAAGAATTCCTTTGGCCCAAAATCCTGCCGTTCCTACACCGGATTTAGTCCAGTCCTCTCTTTTTTCGTGCCGTTTAATATATCTTTCTTTTTGTTCTTTATCTTTTGATAATGTATAATCTGTATAACCCTTGGCCCCAAATTTAACCGTCTTCTCTCTGCCTGTTTTTTTATTTTTTAGTTTCACTTCATACTTTTTATCGCCTTCCGCTTTCTTCAATGAGAGAAATTCAAAATTATTCATATATATAAATATATTAGATTTTATTTTTAATTTAAAATTAAAAATCTAATACATTTATAATTAATGGCGACTTTTTATAACTCCGCTTTTCCTCTCAATATCAAGCAGAACAATGCTGACGGCACCCTTGCGTATTCTGCAAATGATATTATAGATTTTAAAATTGCTATGCGTACTGGCCGTTGTATGAAATCCGGTTCTTTGCGTATTTCGGGCGACCTGCTCGTCCAAAAATATACGTATAACGGGTGGGCGAATGTTACACAGGAAGACCACGTCTTTCTTGACCCCTATGTTGGCGTTCAGAGTTTTTTTCGCAACGCCTCTACTTCCGTCAATGGTGCCGTGATTGAAAATATCCAGTATCTGCCCCGCTGGGTGGCTATGAAACGCCAAGCCAATTATACGCTTGAAGGAATCAATACGTCGTCTAAATGTTTGAGTGAATTGTGCGGTTCGCAAAATAATATTATGTTGGCCAATGAAGGAGCCACTGGCGTTTCTTTTTCTTTTTCGCCTGAAACCTGCGTCAATAAATCCGACGCTGATTTGGGCCAGTCTAAATTCGGCGAAATGCGGCTGTCTTTCAACTTGGCGAACGGTCTTGAATCGCTTTATACTACCCGCATAGAAACCGACGCTTATATGACGATTGGTGATGGTTTGCCTGGATTTACTAATCTCCGTTATTCTATTGGCGACGTGCAGGCCCGCTGGATTGAGGGCGTGGAAGTCCCCTCAAAAATTCCCGTGAATTTTCTGACGTGTTCGTTGGTGACGCAAACTTTGCTGTCGGCCAATTCTTTTTTCGCCATTACTACACCCACCCCCTATACCAGTTTATCGCTCTCGTTCATTTATCAATCTCATAGAAATTCTATGTTTTTTAATAATAACCAATGTGAGTTGGTTCAGGGCTTGCTCGGCACTGCCGGTCGGCTTGAGATTGAAGTGAATGGAAATCAAGGCCCAGTGAAATTCCCCCTTTATACTTACCAAGAGGTGGCTTTGAATTATTGGAAATCGCTTAACGGTGCTTTGAAGAGTTCTATTATGAATTCTTATCTCTCCCAAGGGGCTTCGCAAAGCACAACCAATAGCACCAATGTTTCGGGTGTTTCTTTCGGTGTTGGTTGTTCGTTTGTGGAAAGTGTGAATGACCGTGTTTCGTTCGCTCTTCAGATTGACCCCTCATATTATACTCAGGATACAATTCCACCAAGAGACGCCTTTATATACACTAGCGGGCTTCTTTCTGTTTAAATTTAAGAACTTAATTCTTACTTTAGAGAGAAAATATTAAATTAAATTATAATATTATTATATTTAAAATATAAAAATATTATATTATATTATTTATATAATAATGAGTTTAGAAAGTAAAGTCATTCTACTAGACCCAACGTCGCATACTACAACCCGCACATTTTTTACGATTCCGGCGGGCGTAAAGTATTTCACTCGTAAATTGAGGCTATTGAATTTCCGTGTATTGAACGCTGACGGCAGGCCAATTTATTTCGGATTAAATGGTATATATTCTCTCATAAAAAATATTACAGTAGCAAATATTCAGGGAACCGTCATAGATAGTATGTCTTCAATGGATATAATGGGAATCAGAAATATTCGTATGGAAAACGCCAGTTCGCAATACCTTGGCCGCCAGTTGCTTCAGAACGCTGCCGTTTCCGTTTCCTGCCCTACTATTTCGCAACTGACCCTGACGGAAACCCAGGGGAAAGACTCCGCTTCGCAAATCTGGGCGCACATTGATATTTCTTCTATATTGAATTACTTACAGGTTCGGTCAGTTGCGGACGAAGGTCTGCAAATCACGATTGAATGGGTGACCGAATTGTCGCCCGTCAATGGCTCTTATTATTATTCTAATCCTCCTTGTTTGGCGTATGACGAAGTCCTTTCTAATATTCCCGTTGATAGTTCTGACCAGTTTGTCTTCACAACAATCATTCCTAACCGCTTGAATGTAGTGGTGCCGAACCCTACTGCGGGGGCTACGGCGGGCGACGGGGCAGTTCTAGATACACGTTTGAACTCGTATATAAATTGCTATATTAAAAATCTCTACTATTTTAATGCGAATCAACAGGTGGCGGTTACAAATTCCCCTGCCGGTCATTTTAACCGTGCGACGTATATGCCCTTCGCCGTGGAAAAAGAACGCTTGGAAATTTCTATTGACGGCAAATATTTATTGACCACGAAGGGGATAAACACGCCGGCCAGAAAACTTCAAATGCTTACAGATTTTGCTGGCGAGTTGTGTATTCCTTCTGCGCCAGCCTTTTATTTTGGAATTAAAACGGAAGCCAACGCCCCATACGGACTAATAAATCCGAATTTAGATTTAGTAATGTCCGGCAACTGCTCTTATGGCTGTGTAGGAATTAATAGTTTTGTGAAAGATAATTTTCAAGTTATTTATACCGGTGACCTCGGCTACACGGCCGGGCAACCTGCGGTTCAACAGTTGTTCTTCTTGGCGGAAGTGCTTAGAAGTTATAACAAGAAAACCGGCTTCGTTGCGAATGTGTTTTCACCAATGAAGTCTTAATTGAAATTTTAAAATTTATAATTATTTTATTATATAAATATTATTAAATATATATAATAATAACAAATGAGCGATTACGACAGCGAAGTCCATAAAGAACAAAGAGAACACCACGGCAAAGCACAACAGAAAGTGGAAAAACAACACAATATTAATAGCAATCCAAGCCAACCGCCAATCCCGCCGGCACCTCAACACGTAGTAATCGGATTAAACGCCTTTAATTCTACCGCAAAGCTTAGCAATAGCAATTGGGAAACAAAATTGAGCGAAGAAATTCAGGTGAATACAGGCGACAGTATTTTCGTGAAGAATGCATACATTGATACACGCTTACAAACTTCACAGAATATTCTGATAGAAGAAGATACACTAATAGAACTAGAATATTTTTTTTATTATGTAAATCGGGGCGGCTCAAATGTTCCCTCTCTTTATCAGGATTATTATCAAAGTGCGACGTCTTCAAACAATCCCTATATCACGCAACAATTACGGGCGTGTGAATTAGCCCAATTTACCGGCGCCCCTAAAGCCGACGGCTCTACCACAAATTATACAAATGTAAATGGATTGCCGTTCGTCGTCATTGATAAAGAAAATACAACACAAGAAACAATACAAAATCTTGCGGCCGTGACGGAAACAATTTATTATGCCCCTTCGGGCGTTCCAACTACAAATGGACTTGTGCCTTCCAGTGGGGCAACTGATTATTTTTCAGAACATAGCAAAGCCGAACTCCGTTTAAATCCAATGGCGTTCATAATGCCTAGTGGCGTCAATGGCGGCGACGGAATGCCTTATCTGTTACAAACCGTCACACCAAATAATATTTTAATTGAAGGAACGAACCCGTTTTTAATACAATATTCATACGTAGCAACTAATCCGCCAACCATAACTAATACTTGGACCAGTTCCGGCGCAACATATAGTGGAAACGGAGCAACTACTTATATTATAGACCCCAATGTTCCTACGTATGCGGCCGCAATGCCCAACGGAACTTTTACCCAACTTCAATTTTATGTTACGTGGGACGACCAAGGAGAATATACAGCCGTCGGTTATGTTATTGCTACAGGAATCCAAGTCGGCCAAACAATTACTATTCCAGGAACAGCCTTTGGCGGAACTACGCCCGGAAATGATTGCCTTATAACGATTGTGAATGTTGAAAGTTGTGCTAATTTAAATTTAAATCAAACAGCAACTTCTCCGCCAAACGCTGCTTATGTATTTACTTGTGTTGGAAGTGCGTTTGCCCCGCCACCTATTGACCCGCTGTATAAAGCCCCTGACCGCCTTATTCCATTTACAAAAAAATGGAAAATGATAATTCCGACTGGAAGTTATACCCCAGATTTTTTAGCCACGTATATCTCTCGTGAAATGAGTATCCAAAAACAAAAAATACAACGAGATTACCGAACTTCGTCTGGAACAACGTCAGTTATGAATACTTTAATTACACCTACACAATTAGTTAATTCACAATTTCCTCCTACTATTGGTTTAACCGCAGTCAATGCTGCTTTAAAACAAGCCTTTAATTTACCCGATTTGACGATTGGTTCATTTGCGACAAACCCTCCCATACCTCCATATGATAATGGAACTACAAATGCTTACAACGGGCCAACCGGAATCTATTATCAACCGAATTTAAATAATGCTTCTAAAAATCCCGATTCGTATCCTAACCCGCCAAAAACCGCTTTAAATAATCCACCGTATGACCCAGATTTCAATAATCCAAATTTAAATGATAATGACGATTGCCCTTTTCTTTTTAGACCTTACGCTTTTTCAAATAAATTTCCACTTGAAATTACTGATATGGCGTTTTCACCAATAAATAGAATTGTAGGCGACGGAGATAATCAGATTCCAAATTTTCGTCTAACGCTAAATGATAGTAATATGAATGACTATAATAAAATGCCGCAACAAACACCAAGAGGGCCATTAAATAATTTTACTTTTGACCCCTGTATTGATATGATTTATACGCCTTTTCTTACAGACGTTAATTCGCCCTTTCAATATTTTTCAGAAAGTCAATTTAATCCTGCTTCACCGCCCCTTTCAAATAAAACCCCAGCCGATAATAATTTTGGAATTCGGCCAATTATCAGCACTATGAATATGGTTACTGTTGATGCGGTTGATACGTTAGTTGCCCCTTTATTTATGGTGCCTGATATTACTTCCCCAATCGTCGGGGCGAGTGAAATGAGTTTAGAATGGAACGTAGAAAATAATAATTTATTTTCATTTGGCTTTTTACATAATCCAATTTACTCAAAACCTAATCCGGATACAAACGAAGTTTCAGCTTCCGTTGCGAAATACCCCTCAACCTATTGTTTTGGCTCTTCAATGGACCCCGCAAATATTGTTCAGGGTGTTTTTACGGCTGACCGGCAGAGTGGTATTATAATGAAATCAATGACGTCTAAAACAAGGTCAGGCGGCCCGTCCAAAAACTTTTGGGAAATGTTAGGCTTTGACGTTAAAGCGATATGTGCTGAACTGGACGCAAGTGGAAATCCAATAATGACCTATCGTGATTTTATGAAAAAAACTACGGGTGGATTTTCCGGTACAGCAAATATTTACAACCCCGAATACAATGTCCGAGGCAACGGCGAAATATCTTATGCGACCTATGAAGATATGAATAATATTGGCGGTTATTATTCTCAGGGCAATCCAGAAAATCCTTTTCCTGAAGCAAATGATTTTGGTTTTGTTTTGAATTTCTCTCCAATTTATTATTCCGTTCAGCAAACTAATGCGATTTATGCTACAACCTTTCCTCTGAATGATTCTGACTGCGGTCATGTGCTGATTGAACTCCAAGCTTGGTCGTTGCCGTTTATAAACGAAGTTGATTATAAAGAAATAAAATGTATAGTCAGTAATTATTATGTTTCGCAAAATTCATTTTTGACGGCTCCCAACCCGGAAAGTTTTCAATATTATCATATCGGTCCTGCAATGACCGTTTCTACAATCAAATGCAGAATTTTAAATCCAAAAACTTTACAGGAATATGCTCTCATTGGCCCGAATTCAAGTATTTATGTCCAGTTTATCAAGCAGCCAACTTTAGCAAATATTATCACAGGCAATAGTATTTAAAAAGTATTTCAAAATTATATTTATTAAATATCAAAATATAAATATAATTTATGGAGTAAAACTATGCGTAGATTATGGAAATGCGAAAAATGTGGTTATTTAACACCTTTACGGGCTGATATGCGAAGACATTTGCGAAATATTGTGCCTTGTGACGCTGCGGAAATATTTTGCGTAAATGAAGAAATTATGGACGCTTTAGACGAAAATAAAAGAAATTTTAATATTTTTGCTCTTCCAATATTTAAGGAATAAGTTCTTCCTGTTCTTTCTGCTTCTTTTTCTCAACTATTTTTTTAATATGTGTCTGTGTATTTCTGTGTCGTGAAAGACTGGCCCGTGTAATTTTTAATCCACATTCACACACTAATTCATTTTTCAAATAATTGCTAAATTTAATTTTATGTTCCTTTTTATTTTCAATTTTTTTTCTCTCATAATATTGTTTCACAGGCTGTAAATACTCTTCTAAATGTTTAATCCACCTTTCTTTTGTTTTAACCATATTCTTGCCCTTGTATTCCTTCTTGAAAGAAGAATTGATTACTTTTGCTGTATCATAATCACTAATACCGCTAATACTATCTTTAAATTTCAAATCTTCGTCTTCCAATTGAATTTTTATAATTTCTATAATATTACTATATTTCTGAATCATTTTTTGTAATTTTTTTTGTTCTTTGGTTTCAAAATTACTCATTTCTTCTTTTATAATCTCTACACTCAATACACTCATATTAATTATTTTATTATAATCAATTGTATTTAAGTAAGTTAGTATATAGGTTATATACACATATATCATATCCTAACAAGGGGGTTTTCCCCAAAGGGTCCATAAGGGCCACAGAAAAGCAATTAACTGTAGTTTTGTGGCGCCTCCGGCCTACTTTGCCGAATTGACCATTTTGGATATACCCTATTACCTATATATCCTATATTACCTATTAAATTATATAAATTATAAAAAATCATATAAAAATCATAGGGGGTAGTATGAGATTTTTATATGATTTTATTAAAAAAACCAAAAAGGTAATATAGGATATATAGGTAATATAAAATAGGCATATAGGTTATATAAGAATATATCTAATCTTTTTTCAACAAAAACAAGCAAAAATAAGCAAAAATCAGCAAATTACTTAGTAATTCAGCAAATTACTCAGCAATTTGCTTAATAAATTAGCAAATTCAGCAAAATGAATATTCACTATCAAAAAATAGAAAGTTAGTTTAGTCTGAATCATTTATCTCCAATAGCCTAGATAAAAAATCCAAGCATTCGCTTATCTCCTGGTCGGCCCGTTTCTTGGATTTATTCCGACTGTCTTCTATAGATTCATAAGTGCGACCCCACAATGAATAAAGCATAGCCCGCGCAAGTATTGTTTCTCCTGCCTTTGGTTTAAGAAATTTGAGTATGTATTTTGCGAGTAAATCCCGTATGAATGTGATTAGTTGTAAATCCAGCATATCTTCAGTCCAGCCCACGTTGTGGTCATTGTAATAAAACCGCTTCCGGGAACTGTCGGTACAACGAAAGAAAAATTTATTTATTCCGCCCTCCTTTTTAATTAATTTCATAAAGATATGAAGTAAAAACTGGTTAGGGTTTTGTGTAGAAAAAAAACCCCAGTCTTCGTCGTCAAAGTCAATATGACGGGCATATCGGTCGTCAAAGGGCAGCGAGACGTCTAATTTAAGAGCGTCAGCACAATAAGTTGTTAAATAGGTTTTGCCTTTTAAGCCGGTTTTAGGAGGAGAATTTTTTGGAGGTGTATTTACAGATATAATAATATTTTCTTCTTTATTTACTGGAATTGGAATACTTTTGGGTTTGGTTTCATATTTTGATCGGTGTGTTTTGCCGTTGATATGACTTTCAATATTAGATTTTCGTTCAGTTATGTAATTACATAATTCGCAATTGTATTTCTTTTTGCCGTCTATCCGAATAATATAATTTTCAACTTTATCGCCTTCCATAATTAATAATATAAAAAATATCTTTATATTATTTAGCAATTTTATATTTAAGAATACGTGTTGTTATTTTAACAATCTTCAATTGGGTCGTCATATTCCTCAAATATTAAAAACGCTTTTCTTATAATTATTTCTTCTTCTATTGATTTTAGTAACAAATTACTATTTTCTTCACAATATTTATTTTCTTTAATCAGTTTATAGAGAAAATGTTTTTTTTCAACTATTTGTTTTAAAATATCTTCGCAATTTTTGTATTTTCTTTTTATAATATCAGGAATATCAGCAATTGAATTACTTTTGGTTTCAAACGCTAATTTATGTTTTTTTGTAAGTAAATGGTCCGCCATATGTTTTTTTTGAGTAGCAATATACTTACATAACTCACACCTATAACATTTATAACCCTCAACTAAAACAGAATAATTTTCAACTTTATCGCCTTCCATTTTTAATATAATAAAATTTATTATTTAATTTTGATTTCAATTTTTTGAAAAAAATAAATAATAAATTATGCAACTACGTTATATTCGGTTGTAATCGGCATTTCTTCAGAATTTTTCAAAACCTTTTCCTTTTTGATACGGGTGACCTTGGGCTTCTTGATTTCCATATCGGCTTCACTGCTTACGACTAGGACGATTGGTTCAGAGAGAATCTCTTTCACGGCTTGAACGTATTCTTCCATTCCTTCTTTTAGTGTAATCTTAGAAGCATTCACTCGCTCTTTTTTAACTGGTTTTTTGGCCGATAATTTCAACAGTGTTCCGGTTTGTTCTACTTCAATAAAATCAAGGCTGGCTGGAAGGGGCAACGGATTAACGACTTCAATCTTAACTTTATTTATCTCTTCTTCTTTCTGCTGAAGCGCATACTTTTCCATTTGAGCAAAAAATTCTAAATGCTTAGCGGTCTTCACGTGTTTGTACTTACTATAATTTCTGAACGTGCCTCCGCAGGCACACGCAATAGCAACAGACTTCTCAACATACGAATTCATATAGTCCTTCGCCTTCTGCTTATTTTTGGCCTTGTAAGTAGCCTGATAGGTTTTAATTTTCGCTTTTCTCTCGTCAGACAAGGGCTTTTTTTCCTTTTTTAGAACAACTTCTTCCATTATATTTAAATATTTATATTTATATTTAAATGATTAATACTTAATAATAATATATTTTATTCTGTTTGTAGCAACCGGTATAAAGCCGATTGTGTTTTATGATAATTTTGAAAGGCGACCTGCTTACTATGGTCTGCGACCTGTAATAAATATTTGACGTGTTCAATTTGGTTCGCCTTAAATTTGTGTAAAATTTCCGTTGTATAAAGCGACCGAAAATATCTGGGATTACAGACCACGTCCTTGTGTTCCTTTTTAACCATAGCCATAATTTGAGGCTCTGCTAATTCACCGAACAACCGCCCTTTAATCTTCTGACGTTTAATCTCACTAATAATTTGGGTTGGTAATTTAATTACTAATTCAGCTTTCTGATTTTTAGAAATTCTGCGCAACATAGTCTTTTCTTTCAGATTAATATAATTATTCTTGCCGTCGTCTTCAGTTGAGGCGTTGATATAATCCCCGAGGCGCAAGCACGGAAATTTCTGGTGAGCAGAATACAATTTAAAATACAGATTGACGGCTGGATTTTCACTTTTGATTTCCTTTGCGTCTTTGAAACTGATTCCGGCTAATTGCTTCTCAGCGGTGTGCTTGGTGTATTCCTGTTTTAAATCTGTATTTAATTTTCCAAAATTATGTTTCCATTCTGGGTCCGAAAGCCCGCCAATTTCTACAAACAAGGCTTTAAACATACTTAGAATACTTTGTCTTGTGCTGGCGGTCTTATATTGCTCGTTCAAGATTTCCGGAATTTTATCGGCAATATCGGAAAATTTTGTAAAATGCGGATTGCGTTTATGGAACGCATTAAAACAGGATAAATATTTATTAGTTCTTGCGGTCTTACTATCTTTTGAGCGTGAAGTATTAACGTCAAAGCGTTTCACGAGATAAGATTTAATTTCGTCGGCATTAAAATCATTCTGAGTAAAGAGTTGCTCCATTTCCTACTTGGGATATTTAGATATATTTAAGTCATATTTTTCAAATCAATTTTTTAAAAAAGTTCTTCATAAAATTTTTTGAATTGTTTTCCGCCAGTAATTTCAATAGTTGGTTCTTTTATCCATAATTCCTTTACATTTCCAGGATTATTAAAATAACTCATTGTCCCTATAACTTTACTCATTGCCTCGTATCCTTCGTCTTCATAAAAACTTTCTCTTAACTTAAATAAAGACGATTGTTTATAAAATTCCCATTCTTCTTTGGTCATTTTTGTTTTTTTTGCGTCCCAAGATTTATCTTTAATACTTGTAAAATCCACTTTAGTTCCGTCGGGACGTTCAAAATAAATAAAACTGACTGAGGTTCTTGTATTACTCGTATAATTAAATATTTTAAAATAAATTTTATTTTCATTTCGGTCTAAAAAATAACCTTGCCTTAATTCATTTTGTAATAAAGGATTTTGTGTTATTATTTTTTGTGCTTTATCGGATAAATTGCCCATTTTATCGTCAACGGCACGTGTAAATTCCATTTTATCTAATTTTTCATAGGACTTTTTATACTTTTTTAATTCTTTCATTTCTTTTTCAAAGTTTTCTTTACGTTTTTCCTCAGGTTTCATTTTTTCCATAACCTCTTGTAGCAATTCCATAGCAAGTTTCGCCATATCCATAGCGTCGCTGGAAGCCGATTTCATTTGTTCTTCGTCAAGCATTTTAGGCGGAGGCACTTTTGATTTTCCCACCCGCTTCTTATAGCTTTTATCTTCAACCATTGGAGGCAGGGCCGGCGCAGAAGGAACTTTACTCATTTTCATTTTTTTCGGCATTCGTTCCACCTCGCCCAAAGAACTTTCCATTGTTGCTTTCACTTTAATTTCGGCAGTGTCCTTATCCAAGAGTAAATGTTTATCTAACAAGACAATTAAATCTTTCTTATTCATTTTAGAAGGAGCCGGAACTTTGGTGTGGTCTTTGTAGGCTTTGGCTACTTTGCGTAATTCGGCGAGAGAAAATGAACTCCATTTATACATTTTCGGCATATTATACTATAATATGATAATTAATATTTATTATATTATAAATCAATAAATAAATTCAATTCTTCTTCGTCTTTCTCTCTGCTAAGTAATAATTTAATAAAGCAAGGCTCACAATACCAGCAATCTGTATCAGGACAATAAAATTCATTGAAGTCTTCCTCGTCTTCATACAATTCAACGTCGCAATCGGCACAATTAAGTGAATTAACAATACTAGACATATTATAAATAGAGAGAAATTAATTTTATTATATTATTTATTTAATTTAAATCTCTCAACGCCTTTATCATAAAATTCTTTATTCATTTCAATCCCGATATAACGTCGGTTCAAATTGATACACGCTTGCCCGCTATTACACGACCCAAACGTGGGGTCAAAAATAAGGTCGCCTTCATTGGAATAAGTTTTAATTAACCATTCATATAATTCTATTGGTTTTTGCGTAGGGTGTATGCCTTTTTTTTTACTATTTGTATTATTTATTTTTAAAATACTTTTTGGGTAGTATAAACCAGTTGTATTCCCTCTATTTTGTAGTATTATTTTATCGCCATACATATAACCTTCTTTTGTATGTTGTTTAGCAGTTGGTTTTCGTATATCAATCTTACCTTCAACCATTTGTGGATTATACGTCCAATTTAAATCTTTAGGTTTCGTAGGTGAATGAAATAAATAAATCATTTCGTGAATTTTTAAAGGGGTTTTTTTTGCTTGGAGAAATCCTCCCATAGTATTTTTTTCCCATACCATATCCGTTCTAAACCATTTTCGGTTACTATTTATAATACTATTGCCGAATTTTGTGGAACAAAAAAATAAACATTGTCCGTTAGGTTTCAAAATTCGTTTTAATTCAATCCAAAACTTTTCAAGGTCAATAATACAATCCCAACCACAATTCGTTTCTCCGTAGGGCAAATCACAAACAATTAAATTAATACTCTTCTCAGGTATATCTTTCATTTTTTCTAAACAGTCAGCGTTAAAAATTTCAAAGGTCGCCATTGATAGTAAAAGAGAATTGTATTTAATAATATTATTTATTTAATTTAAATCTCTCAATCGCTTTATCATAAAATTCTTTATTCATTTCAATTCCGATATAACTTCGGTTCAATTCACGGCATACGTCGGCACTATTAAACGAACCGGCGGTGGGGTCTAATACCATATCGCCTTCGTTAGAATAGCGGGAGATTAACCATTTATAAAGTTCAAGGGGTTTAGCAGTAGGGTGGTTAGATTTATGATTAGGATTAGATATTTCAATCCAAGATTTAACACAGCGTGTTCCAGTATTTATTGTATTGGTTCGTTCTGCTCCATATTGAGCAGATATTTTTTTTTCTTTTTTTATTACAGTATAAGGTTCTCCTCCCTTAATATCAATTCTGTTATAGGTTGCTCCCTTTTTAGAAAATACATAAATCATTTCGTGAGCAGATAAAGGTTTTTTATTAGCAGAAAGAAATCCA